>Ga0256842_1000018_pt1 | contig 126241 bp, 142 predicted proteins | sample 4559240metaG_FD_185973 | JGI IMG/M metagenome (GOLD analysis project Ga0256842, IMG submission 185973) | Hydrothermal vent microbial communities from Guaymas Basin, Mexico - 4559-240 | ecosystem: Environmental > Aquatic > Marine > Hydrothermal vents | place: Mexico: Guaymas Basin | collected... | reverse complement strand
TCCAAAACCTCAATAGCTTTTACCTGAATCTCAAAGGTTTCGAAGTCTTCTACAATTTCTTCAGATTTCATCAATCTTTAAATAATATCCCAGCTACCTCAATTAAATCATAAAAGGGTCAGCATCGTCCTAATCAGCGATAACTTAAAATATCTTAGTGAAGGCATGAGAGAGTCCGTAGGAGGCGGACGCCGTTGGGACTACGGGGTGATAATAAATGTTAGTTGAAAAAGAGAGACTCGTCGAGGCAATAAGTGAAGCCATTCAAAAGGCGAAACCGAGGAAATTCCTTGAAACCGTGGAGATGGCAGTAAACCTGAAAAACGTTGACATGAGAAGACCAGAGAATAGAATAGATGCAATAGTGATGCTACCCCACGGCTTGGGCAAGCCAAGGAAGGTCGGAGTTTTCGCGAGAGGAGAAACCGCCTTAAAAGCTAAGGAGGCTGGAGCGGACATAGTTCTTGGCCCAGAAGACATAGATGAGCTCGCGAAGAATAAGAGGCAGGCTAAGAAGTTGGCGAAGCAGATGGACTTCTTCATAGCCGAAGCCACTCTGATGCCTGAGATCGGTAGGAAACTGGGTCCAATATTGGGTCCAAGAGGAAAGATGCCACAGCCGATTCCACCGTTGGCCGATCCGAAGCCGTTCATCGATAGGTTGAAGAAGTCTGTGAAGATAAGAACGAGAGATAAGCCGACATTCCACGCACCGATCGGCAAGAGGGATATGGATCCAGAGCAGTTGGCGGAGAATGCTTTGGAGATCCTCAAGGTCGTTGAGAGTAAGTATGAAAACCCAAGTCAGAACATAAAGTCGATATACGTTAAAACTACTATGGGTCCAGCTGTGAGGGTGATTTAAAATGGCGGCTGTAAGAGGATCCCCGCCGAAGTGGAAGGTTCAGGCGGTTGAGGAGATTAGGAAGATATTTTCAAGCTATCCGGTAGTGGCGATCGTCGGTTTTAGGGGTGTTCCTTCAGGGCAGATGCAGAAGATAAGAAGGGACTTTAGAGGAAAGGCACTCATAAAGGTCGTCAAGAACACACTTTTGGAGAAGGCAATCGACGCCTTAGGCGGTGACTTTGAGAAGCTCAAGGAGTTCATCTACGATCAGACGGCGATAGTTGCAACGGACATAAATCCGTTCAAGCTCTTCAGGATGATCGAAGAGACAAAGATTCCGTCACCGCTAAAGCCGGGGCAGGTCTCGCCAGTGGATGTCGTCGTTGAAAAGGGACCAACCCCATTCCCTCCCGGCCCGATAATCGGAGAACTACAGGCAGCGGGACTGCCAGCCGCAATAGAGAGAGGAAAGATCGTGATCAAGGAGACCGTTACCGTCGTTAAGGCTGGGGAAGTTGTCAAGCCAGAGGTTGCGAGGGCTCTGGAGAAGTTGGACATCAAGCCGATAAAGTTGGGTTTAGATGTGAGAGCGATCTACGACAGCGGTGTCGTTCTGACGCCAGATGTGCTCGCGATCGACGAAGAAGCCGTAAAGGGACAACTCGCAGAAGCTTTCCAGAAGGCTTTGAACTTAGCCGTGAACGCGGCATACGTAACGGAAGAAACGGCAGAAATCCTTATAATGAAGGCCGTGATCGATGCGAGAAACTTAGCGATAAACGCTGGAATCTTCGAGAAGGATGTCATGGCGGACTTGCTTGCGAAGGCATATGCTGAGATGTTAGCTTTAGCTTCACGCTTGCCGGATGATGCTCTTGATGATGATCTCAAGAACAGGATTTCAGGCTTACAGGCTAAGGTTGAGAAGGTAGAAGAAAAGGTTGAAGAGGAGAAGAAGGAAGAAGAGGAAGTGGAGAGAGAAGAAGAGGAGGAAGCTGAAGAGTCAGCTTTGGAAGGTTTAGGTGCCTTATTTGGTTAATGGGGGGTGATTGGAATGGAGTATGTGTATGCGGCTTTGTTGTTGCATGCTGCTGGAAAGGAGATAAACGAGGAGAACATCAAAGCTGTGCTTAGCGCAGCTGGAATAGAGGTGGATGAAGCAAGAGTTAAGGCATTGGTTGCAGCTTTGGAGGGTATCGACATCGACGAGGCTATTTCGAAGGCTGCCATCCCAGCCGTAGCAGCTCCGGCTGCTCCAGTTGCCGCAGAAGCTGCTGCAGAAGCCGGAGAAGAGAAGAAGGAAGAAGAGGAGAAGAAGGAAGAGGAAGAAGAAAAGGCAGAAGAAGAAGCTCTAGAAGGACTCGGAGCTCTGTTCGGCTAACCACCTTTTCTTTTATTTTGTTTTTTTAGGCAGATTCCTATATTCAAAGCTCGAGTTTGATATTTATTTAGATGAAAATAGTTGATTCTAAGCAATTACCACAACAGCTAGTTATAGTTGGCAGTGATTTAGCTATAGCTGAAAAATGATGATACAAGTCACAACCAAATTATTGATTAGCTAACAAATGTTCATCAACATCAGTAAAAGCCTCAGAACTCTCCCTTTCATCATAGTTTCAGTTCGCCCATCAATCATCATCGGCATCACACCTTCGATTTCGCAGTTAAAAACGTTACTTCATATATTTCAACTTTGCCATCGTCGTATATTTTTTTGAATATCTCAAACTTTCTCAGCGCTTTGTCGTTGTAGTGTTGTTTTTCCAAAAATCCAACATAAATATATTTTACATTATATTTTTTAAGTAGTGGTATGACTTCATCAATACTGCTCGCGGAATATATTTTATTCGCATCGTTCCATCTCTTATAGAGCATTGGAACCGTTGAATTGTTGAAATATCTCCAAAAAAGTTCGTGTCCTCCTCTCGCCATAACGCTCTGCAAGCCCGTGAAGGCGGAAACTCTTCCGGTGTATGTGTAGGACTCAAACGGCTTATCCCCCGGAAACTCCAGCACGACACCATTAGGACAGCTTTGAAGAAACTTCAAAGCATCATATTCACCGTAGTTCTTCGTATAAGCCATGCCATCTATCGTTCCCTTAAAATCGTTCAACGTTACGAGATGTCCAAACGGATATATCCAGAGGATGGCTAAGAACAATGCAATGAAATATTTCCCACGTTTTAACTCGGAAAATATGAGCGCTGATGCGAACGATAGCATGATCCAAGCCTGAATATATGTTTTGAACACCGTGTTTAGTCTTTCCCATTTTTGAGGATATGGATCATCGACGTAAAACACCTCGACGAGCAGAAGGGTCAATGCGGATACGAATATCAAGACGTTCTTGAGATCCTTAGGGTTTTTCCACATACCAATACCTGCTAAAACCAAGAGCGAAGCTAGTATCGGCAACAACTGAAAGTTAAATATGACTGCCACCGGAACCAAGGCTAGCGAAGTGATAAAGAATATCTTTCTGTTCTTCCAAGCCATCCAGCAAAGTGGAATTAAGATCAGAGGCTGAGCGGCTATGAAGTGCAAGAGGGATGTTCTTTCTGTAACTATTCCTATGCCCTTGACAGCGTAAGCATGGAGTTTAATGTGATATGGAGTGAAAGGGACAACGGCGAGCGATAACGCAAGCAGATCCTTGAATCTCCTCAAAAGTATAACTATAAGGACAAGCAAAGTTAGATAGGTTGGGAACTCCCAAGAATTTACGGTAAACATGAATCCAAGCAAAAACGACAGAAAAATCAAAATTTTGCGATCTCCAAGCTTAACGTATTCGTAAAGCAGTATGATGAACAAAATTTGAAAAGGGATGTCCATCAGATGCGGATGGAGATCTCTGAACGTAAGAGTTGCAAACGGAAACTCGTTTATCGTGCCCGGAATCACCCTTGTCACCGTCCAAAAATCGAAAGCTCTCTCAAGCCTTAAACCTTCGACATGTATAAACCCCATATGCTGAAAACAACAACCGATTAAAATCGCAAAAGATGCTAAATTCCCCGCCAAAATCGCTAAAGGTAGGATCTTAGCCCTATTTCTGATGGCGAATTCGATCGACAACGACAGAACCAGAGCAAAAAACGTTGCCAACCCCAAGTTAAAGGCAACACCTATAGGTGTATGAGTTATGCTCGTGAGCGTGGCGACGATGAGGTAGCCCATGTAATAGTAGCAGTCGAATCTGAACCCAGCCAAATTGACATCTATCGGCGGCATCCCTCTGCTCCTCAAGATACCACTCAAAACCCCCACATCCATCATCTTCTCTCCGCCGAATATGTTAGGATTGAAGGAGGTGTAGAGCAGATACGCCAAGAATGAAACGACAAAAACGATCTCAAACCTCACCAGATCTCCGATCAGATCTTTCAGCTTACACCTTATCAGCAAGGGAACGCATACGGCGACGTAAACGAGCAAACCGACCAAGCTTGCGGTTTTAAAATCTAAGAAGTTCGCAAACAGCCAAACGGTGTAGCTAAGGAAGACAATGCCAATTACTTTTGAAGCATAAACCAATCTAAGTTTGGAAGCGATTGGTAGAGTGATGAGGCTCAGCAGTATCAGCACACCAAGCCAGCAGATCACCATTCTAAATGAGACGGTTGCACTTTTTCAATCTTTCTTTATACCTTGATTTGTCAATTATATGTTTAACCTCTGAGCGATACCTTGCCCTTCTTAACTCTAATGAATCCAGCTTTTTCGAGATTCTCCAAGACAGCCTCCAAAGCTTCACTCGTAGCTCTTACTTCAATCCTCTCGCCAAACTCGATCCTATTAGCGTTCAAAATTTCTTCGACATCCATCTTTCTGTCTGCAACCTTTTCGAGCATGCTTTCCGCAACGCCCGCCATCATCAAAAGTCCGAGCGCCTCATCATACTCTTCGCAGAGCTTTGTAAGCCTATCGTTAAAGATTGCGTCGCTCAACTCTGCTAAAACGTCGCAAAAAATCTCAGCTACGACTATCAACCTCTGCTTTAAATCGAGCTTCTTGGCTTTATCCTCATCGGCATCGTATGGAAATCTTATTATCGGATCTTCTGGTGGATCCTTAACCTTTCCGTTTTCTAGCATCCCGTTGATCTCAAGCATGTCGTAGAGAATGCCTAAGGTCACGTAAGCGTCTCTTTCATCTTCAATCTTCTCTCTAATTATTTTCTCGAACTCTTCGATCGTTTCAACGTCTTTGGCCAAGTCCAAGTAGCTCTTCCAGCGTTTTATCTCATCGATCAACTCGGTCTCTTCATACTTGTTCCTCAGCTCGCTGAATTTACCCTCAACGAAGTAAAGCGGATAAAAGTCCAGATCGATATACTTCCTAACCTCAACACTGATTCCAATCGATTTCAGAGCCTTTGCCAACTCCGCAGATGTTCTCTCATCGAAGCTACCGATCTTAACCTTCATAACACTACCAAACTTCGATGATTTAAAAAATATTATTAACACCTCGAATGTGCTTGGCCATATGAAGTTCAAAGTGGCTGTGCTCGGAGCTACCGGAATGGTTGGACAGAAGTTCATTCAGCTCTTGGCTGATCACCCTTGGTTCAAAATAACGACTCTGATGGCTTCTGAGAGAAGAGTAGGAAAGAGATATGGTGATGAGGTCAACTGGGTAGTTTCATCCGATGTCCCAGAGTGTGCGAAGGACATAGAGATGGCTCCGATGGATCCGAAGCACTGCGAAGCAGACATCGTTTTCTCTGCTCTGCCTTCGGATGTGGCGAAGGAAGTAGAGCCGAAGTTTGCGAAGGAAGGATTTGTCGTTGCGAGCAATGCTTCAGCTTACAGGATGGAGGAAGACGTGCCCTTGATTATTCCAGAAGTCAATCCGGATCATCTGAAGCTGATAGAGGTTCAGAAGAGGAATAGAAACTGGGACGGTTTTATAGTCACCAACCCAAACTGCACGACGATAATGCTTGTCATAACGCTCAAGCCTCTGATGGATTTGGGATTGAAGAAGGTGACGGTCGCTACGATGCAGGCTTTGAGCGGTGCGGGCTATCCGGGAGTTCCGTCGCTTGCGATAATGGATAACGTGATTCCTTTCATAAAGGGAGAGGAGGAAAAGGTTGAGACAGAGCCACTTAAGCTCTTGGGCAAGTTCGATGGCGAGAAGGTGATTCCAGCGGACATCAAGGTTTCGGCTTCATGCCACAGAGTTCCTGTTATCGATGGACATCTTGAAGCTGTTTGGGTCGAGTTTGATAGGGCAGTGGAAGTGGAGGAAGTCGTAAAGGCTTTCGAATCACTCGCACCTCTGAAGGATTTGCCGACTTCGCCTGAGAAGGTCATAATCGTTAGAAATGAAGTGGACAGACCACAGCCTCGCCTAGATAGAGATGCTGGCAACGGGATGAGCGTTGTGGTAGGAAGGCTGAAGAGGGTTGAGGAGAACGTGATAAGATATCTCGTTTTGGGGCACAACACCGTCAGAGGGGCGGCTGGAGCGAGCATTCTGAATGCTGAGCTTATGGTTAAAGAGGGATATATTAGCAAGTAATTTTCCCTATTTTAAGAGCTTTTAAGAGCATAGATCAAAATTTGCAACACAATTTTAATAAAATAGAGTAAATAGAACAAAAATCAGCATAGCTCTGGGAAATCGTATGCGGGACACTCCTCAAACGTATACTTTACCGTAGTAAACTGAGACTTGAACTCCTTGACCATCTTGCGAATCTCTTCTTTGCTCTTCTTTTCTTTAATTGTCATATCTATCAATTCAGCAATCGTGTCCATTTCATCTTCTTTCATTCCAAGCCTCGTAACCTCCTGCACTCCTATCCTGATTCCAGAAGGATTGTCAGCGTTCCTAACATCATCCCAAGGCAGTAAGTTCTTGTTCAGGATTATTCCAACCTCTTCGAGCATCTTCGCTATCTTATCACCCCCTCCGAGTTTGGAAACATCCACGACAATCTGATGGGATTCGGTGAATCCCAAGTCCGGGCAAACTACATCGTAACCCTTATCGTAGAGGCTTTCAGCCAATCTCTTAGCGTTCTTGACTATCTGCTTCGCGTAGGCCTCTCCAAACTCCATCATCTCTAAGCAAGCGGCTACGTAGCCAGCCAAGCTGTGGATGTGGTGGTTGCTAACTACTCCGGGGAACACACCCTTATCGATAGTTTTCGCGAGCTCCTTTTTGCACATGATAACGGCTCTTTGAGGGCCTGGGAAAGTTTTGTGGGTTGATGCTGTGACTACATCGGCTCCCTCTCTAATCGGATCCTGAAACTGCTTTCCAGCTATTAAGCCTAAAACGTGACTGGCATCGTAAACTACCTTCGCCCCTACCTCTTGAGCTATCTCCGCTATCTCCCTAACAGGATGCGGAAACAAAAACAGACTCGCCCCCAAAACGAAAACCTTCGGTTTATCATCAAGCTTCTCAACCTTCCTTTTCGTCGCATCGACATCTATGTTGAACCTTTCATTGTCGAAGGCGTAGTATTTAACGTTCAAACCTCTCAAGCCAGCGGCTGAAAACCTATCGTGAGAGATGTGACCGCCATGAGGAACGGATAAAGACATGATCGTGTCTCCCGGATTGGTTAAAGCGAAGAATACCGCCATGTTTGCTATCGTTCCAGAAATCGGCTGAACGTTCGCATGCTCAACATCGAACAACTTCTTAGTTAGATCAACTGCGAGAGCTTCGAGCTCGTCTATAAACTTACAACCCTGATAGAATCTCTTACCGATCTTCCCCTCAGCATACCTATGCCCAAAATCGCTCGTGTAGAATCTCCTAACGAGATAACTCGTTACGTTTTCGCTTGCGATTAGGGGAATCGAATATTTGAAGAACTCGTGATGCTTTTTCGAGATTTCGAGAAGCTTGTCAAGCATGGTTTCTCTTGGGCTGTGTCCTTTAAAATATTTTGCGTTTATCTTAAATATCACCTCAATCAAACTATAAGCCATGAGAAAACTGTTGATAATTGCCATAATCATGGCATTCCTGCTCGCGGGATGCTCATCCGTCGGCAAGCCAGAAATCAAAAAGATAACCTACAAGTGGGGCAATGTAAACGAATCCACCACGGAAATACTTGTGAACGTTGACGTGGTCAATCCTAATCCGTTTCCAATTCCATTGAAGGATATTGTCATGAACATATACATGAACGGAATCAAGATGGGCGAAGGACACGCGATCAAGGCTGAGATTCCGGCGAATTCGGAATCAACTCTTGTAATAGCGATCCTCCTTGATAACAACAAGATCCCAGAGTGGTGGGTTAGCCACATAAGGAACGGAGAGAAGACCGATATGGATATAAAGGGTTATTTAGTGTTCGACTTAAAGGTTTTTGACTTCAAATTCCCAATAGAGTTCTCGAATCCGATAAAAACTGATATATTGTCGTCGGTCTCCCTAAGTAAGCCCGAAACCATATCCGTCGATGGTTTAGCCAGCATCGAAATAAGGTCTGTAAAATCGCACTGGGGCAACGTTAACAATAAGTGGACTGAGATAATCACGATAGCCGATATTTACAATCCGAATTCCTTCCCGATTCCGGTAATAAGTTTCGATTACACGATAAAGATGAATGGAATACTTGTAGGTGATGGAAGCGAGGATCTGAATGCTGTGATTCCTCCAAAGTCCGACTCAAAGCTAACTCTGATAACGAAGATCAAAAACGACAAACTGAAGGATTGGTGGGTCACTCATATAAAGAACGGCGAAAAGACGACGGTGGAGATAGACATAATGCCAAAGGTTAAGGTTGCCGGCAAAAAGATTAGCTTCACATTGACCAAGCAGACGTTCGAGATCAGAACGAGCTTCCTCGGCTAATCTTTAGGTATTTTTAGTTTTTAATGGTCGAGACTCCACATTGTGTATGATTTAAACAATTCCATCAACAGTGTTGCATCACCACCCTATTTATTTAAAAATTTAATAATGATTGGCTAAGGAGATTGAACCTCAAAATCATTTATCTTCCTTCCTATCGAAGAACGGGTTCTTACCCAAGCTTGCCAGAGGAATTCCCATAACTACATCCGCATCGGTGATTCCAAGCATTCTCGCAACCACCCCTATTCTGTATATTATCCTGTTGTCCACGTTGATAATGCTCGCAAGCTTTACAGCCGATCCCAAGGCTATTCCCAAATCGAGGATCTTAAAAACGCAGTTCGGGCCGATGAAATCTCCCCCTCTTCTATCGATCTTCTTAAACTCGTCGCAGTTGTAACCGCAAGCCCCACAGTTCAAGCCAAGAGGCTTTCCACCCTTCACTCCGATTATAAGGATTCCTTCGGCCTTCTTAACACTCTCCCCGTCTCTCTTCCAGCCCTTTCCCCTTTCGTTGGCGAGTTCAATCATCTTTTCGGCAATTCGATCCTTGTCCTCCCCATCGACATATATTATCTCAATGTCATCTTCTCCCTTAGATTTCGGAGCCGTTCTTGCAGATATTGCCATTAGATAAGCTGCAAACTTAATGGCTTCTTTCCTAAACTCTTCCTCCTTCAAAATCATATCCGACAATCGATGCTCGAATATTTAACGTTTCACAAAGCGCCCAAGAGAAAACCTATCAAGCCGAATAGGAGAGCTAAGAGAGTCTGCTTCCTGAATCTTCTAATATCCTCCGGCTCGTGCCTACGCAAGAGTTCGAATGAGATCTTGGCGAGCATAAAATCCGTAACGAGAACGGGCAGGAGATACTTCAGATCGAGGACGTAACCTTCAACGAAAAGAAAGGGAACGAAGCTCAAAGCTACGGCTATCAAAAACAGAGATGCAGAGAGTTTTGAAGCAAATTCAACGCCCTTAACCCTTGCAACTGTCCTGACGTTTCTCAACGCATCTCCTTCCACATCCTCGATCCCCTTCATGACCTCCCTTGCCACTCCCGAAAGAAATGCTATTATTGAAAGAACCGCAATCTGCGGAGTGATCGTATTCGTTGCAACGACGCTACCGAATATGAACGGAGCGCACATCGAGAAGGCGATGTAGAAGTTTCCAATAAGCCCAAACTCCTTGAGCTTCAAGTTGTATAGGTAGCCCAATAGTGTGATCGCTAAAGCGAGTAGAAATGCGTTTAGAGAGATAGCGAATGCTGAGAGAAAGCCGAGGGGAGCAAGAATAATTCCAATCAGTAGAGCACTTCTTCTGCTCAGATCTCCCCTGACGAGAGGTCTGTCGAACCTTTCGTTCGCCAAATCGACCTCGTAGTCCAAGTAGTCGTTCAATGCAAAAGCGGAAGCTTGACAGAAGATGGCAGTTAGACTTCCAAAAATAATGTCTTTCAAGCCAAAATTTAAGCCAGACGAAACGATAATTCCAACTACAACCCCCAAAGCATACATGAATCCGTGCTCAAGCCTCAGAAGATCCCAGACAGCTTTGATCATGGGATGGTCTCCAAAAACTTCTCAACGCCTTGCTCGTATAGAACGTTTCCAACGACTATCATGTCCGCGAACTTCAACATCGTCATGGCCTTATCTTTGCTGTCTATACCTCCACCGTATATCAGCACGGCATTATCCAAAACATCCTTCACAGCTTTAACAACTTCAGGATCTCCGAAAGTTCCGCTGTATTCGATGTATATCGCCGGAAGCTTGTATATCCTCTCTCCAACTATCGCGTAACTCGCAGCCTGCTTCGGTGTCAGATCGGTTTTTGCCTTCGTCACTCTGCCAACTGCAGAATTGGGATTCAGAACGATGTAGCCTTCGAATATCGTCTTGTCTATAATATTACAAAACTCCTCAAGCCTGTCGAAGTTCATCTCAACCCATCTCGCGTGCTTGCCGGTTATCCACTCCCCATCGGCAGAATTGAGAACGGTGGGAACGAACAGATAGTCCGCGTCGTATATCACGTTTGACGGATCAGATGGCTCAACGACGGTCGGCAGTCCGTATTGCTTCACCTCCTCAAGCAAAGCTTTCGCCTTTTCGAGCGTTACGTTCTGAGTTCCCGAGATCATGATCGCATCCGTCCCACTCTCAACCACAGCTTTTATCAGTTCGGGCGGATTCGGTCTGTCCGGATCCAATTTCGTTACGTGTCTCCACTTCCTCCACATCGATGCAACATCGGTAACAAAATTTTTAAATTTATGCCGAAATTTCACCATGGATCCAAAGTTCGCCATAACAATCATTCTCATCTCTTTAAGTGGAGTCATGGCTCCCGGTCCCCTTTTTGCTGCTACGATCGCTGAAGGAAGGAAAAACAGGTTTGCAGGAGTTGCGATATCCTTTGGGCATGCCACCGTTGAGATCCCGATAATCCTCGCACTCTTCCTCTTCGGATCCTTCATAGCGACGGATCTGATAAAGGCGATCGTTGGAGTTTTGGGTGGATTCGTTCTGCTTTACTTAGCCTATCTCGAGCTTAAAAGTGGGGATGTAGAGGCAAAGCCTGCGAAAGGATACGTAACCGGCATACTCATGAGTTTTTGCAACCCATACTTTATTATCTGGTGGCTCACCGTTGGATTCATGCTCGTAATGCAGTCGATGGAATACGGATTGTTTGGGCTTCTGCTATTCATAATCCTGCATGAGTTCTGCGACTTCTCTTGGCTGACGTTCGTTTCTCTAACATCAAACAAGGCTTCGGACATATGGGGCAGAAAAGCTCAGCTTATTCTAACGGCGATTTCGGTTACGATATTCATAATCTTCGGCGTCTGGTTCTTAGCCACAGGAACGACAACCCTTTTAAAGCTTTACGGCTAAAATTTTTCGAGATGATAGTCGAGCTTATAAGTTTGATATCACTGCTCATAATCATCTACGCATACTTCCAAGTTAAAGGTTATCGTCTCTCTTTTTTGGAGAGGTTCAGGCTCATATCAGAAAGGAGCGAAAGAAGGAGGATAATCCAGTCGAGGGTCGAGCTATTCAAGAAAAAGGAGAAACCCGTTTTCAGGACGTTTGCGGTTTTGGGATTCGTGGTCCTTCTCCTACTTTTGGCTTTCACCCACAAGCTGTTCTGGGCCGTCGTGGTTTCGGACAGCATGTATCCTACGATGAAGAGAGGTGACATAATACTGGTTCAGGCCATCCACATAGATCCACACGTTGGAGATATAATCATGTTCAAGAGGCCGGATTCATACCTTCCGATCACCCACAGAGTTCTGAAGATTCAGGGTGACCTTATATACACCGGAGGAGACGCATCCGGCCCCGATCCGTGGGTTATAACGAAGAAGGATGTGATCGCTCAGGCTGTGATGATAGAAGGAAAGCCGATAGTCATACCGGGCGTAGGAAAATACTTCATACTCAACGCTCAAGAGCTCAGATCGATAGGCCCGTTCGGGGAGGAGTATATGTTCTACAAGAATCTCGTCAAAGCCTTCAAGAATTACGCGCTCGCCATAATCCTAATCTGCTCGGCCCTCTACGTTTACTTGGAGTTAGGAAGAAGTAGCAGGTTTTAGCAAAATTTTGGCACCCAGATCCTTCAGGATCTCGAAGTAGCTCGGGAAAGAAACGGAAACTACCTCTGCATTTCTAACCAAAACACCCCTTGCAGCAACCAATCCTAGCAAAGAAAACGCTAAGGCCATCCTGTGATCTCCAAAGGAATCCACAGTCCCACCTTCAACCACTCCACCTACTATCTCGAGCCCATCTCTCCTCTTCTCTACTTCGATTCCCAAACTTCTAAGGTTGCGGTAAATTCCCTCGATCCTATCTATCTCCTTAAGCCTGAGATGTTCTGCGTTGTAAATTACCGTCCTTCCTTTTGCAACGCTCGCAAGCACGGAAATCGTAGGAACGAGATCGGGAATATCTCCAGCATCCACCTCGACTCCTTCAAGTTCCGACCTCTCGGCCACAATTATTCCTCTCTCCTTATCCCATCTAATTCTGCCACCCATCTCGCGAACTATATCGACAATCCTCTTGTCTCCCTGCTTCGATTCAAACATGTTCTTAATCTCCACCTTCCCAGCGAGAATTCCGGCCGCTATTAGGTAGCTCGCAGATGAGAAATCGGAAGGAACGCTAAATCTTCTAAGCTTAAACTCCTGCTCGCCTTCAATGTAAAACGTAAAGTCCTCCCTTTCTATCTTGATTCCACCCTCCTCAATGACGTGCAACGTTATTTCAATGTATGGCTTCGACTTTACATCCAAAACCCTTAGAACGGAATCTCCTCTCGCCAAGGGAAGCGTGAAGAGCAGAGAGGATATGAACTGAGAACTCTTGGCTTTGATCTCAACTTCCCCACCTTTCACGATACCTCTAACCCAGATCGGAGGTTCGAAGTTTCCAAAACCTCTTATCTCAGCTCCTAAGCCCTTCAAAGCCTCGACGAGCTCTCTATTTGGACGTTTCCTTAGCGACTCATCCCCGTCAAGAATCGATTTAAGCTTCGACAGGCTAAGAATGCCAAGAAAAAGTCTCATCGTAGTTCCGGAGTTCGCACAATAGAAGTATTTCCCACCTTCAACTTCATCGCAACCTCTAAACTTGAACTCATCTCCAGCACGAACGATTTCGGCTCCGATCCTCCTGCAACAGCTCAGGGTTGCGAGGGTATCGTCCGAAATTAAAGCGTTCAGGACCTTGGATGATCTTGAGAGGGCCGAAGCTAAGAAAGCACGATGGGTGTAGCTCTTCGAAGGTGGTGGAGTTGCGGAGCCGTTGACTTCACTTCTCATTACGAGGATATCCATAGCTAAGCTTTGGCATAACATTATATAAAATTTGACTCAAATCCGTAGCAATGATAAAAAAGTTTAGAGGAGCGGTGCTCGGCTTTGCAATAGGCGACGCTCTGGGAATGCCAGTTGAGGGTTTAAGCAGAGAGGATATCAAGAGAATCTACGGGAAAGTAGAGGACTTCATGCCCTCCCCATACGGAGACTTAAGGGCTGGGGAATGGACGGACGACACGGAGCAGATGATCCTGCTGGCGAAGTCAATACTCAAGACGGTCTACTTCAACCCAGACGACTTTGCCGAAAGGTTAAAGCTAATCACGAGCAACAGAATAGGTCCAACGACGAGGACGGCGTTGAAAAACTTGGCCTTCGGTGTTCCGTGGAACAGATCTGGAATAGAATCCGAAACTTGCGGTTCAGCGGTTAGAGTTTTACCGATTGGTTTGGTTTACTCCTTCAGCTTGGATTTGGTCGAAAAATACGCTCTGTTCTCATCGATTATCACGCACAAAGGAGCGGCCATAAGTGGGGCGGTTGCAATTGCGATAGCGATAGCGTGCATCCTGAACGATTGGGAAGATGAGGAGATTATCGAAGAGGTCATTAAGAGGACGAAAAAGTTCGATGAGTTAGTAGCGGATAAGATATCCCTCGCCCACCAGATCTCGGACAGAGATTTGGATTTCGCCGTTACCAGACTTGGAAATTCAATGTCAGTCTATGATTCCGTTCCCTTAGCATTTTATTGCTATCTTTCATCTTCAAGCTTCAAAGATTGCGCTCTTAAGGCTGTAAACGCAGGAGGTGATGCGGATTCCATAGCTGCGATGGCTTGCGGGATGAAAGGATGTAAGCTTGGGATGGACAGCATTCCTAAGGATTGGATCAACAGATTGAAGGACGCTGATATGCTGATAGATTTAGCGGACAGACTGCACGATCTGTATCTTATGATTTCAAATATAAGGTGAGATCACCTTAGCAACCAAACAGCAGATTCCAAAGGTAAGGATAGGTGTAACAACCCAGCTTAACATTATCTTCCTAAGAAGATGAAATCTTATAGTTTCAACGCCCTTAAGCATTCCAACGCCGATTATACCGCCTATTATACAGTATGTAGTAGAAACGGGCATACCCAAGGTTGTAAAAATGAGGACGCTTATCCCTGCGCTGAATTGCGCAGAAAATCCTGAAAACGCATCTAAGCTCGTGATTCCCTTGCCAACCGTCTCAACGACCCTCTCGCTCAGCATGAACGCTCCAAGCCAGAGCATCACAGTCCCTATTATTGCTGCCTGCAACGGTGTAAGGATGCCATAGCACACGATCGGTCCTAAAGCCGTAGCAAGTTCGTTCGCACCAGTGTTGTATGCAATTATTATCCCGTTTAAGATCAGAAGCATTCTGAGAATTCTTTCAACCTTGAACACCGGCAATCTGTGGAAAATGTCCTCCATAACCCTGTAAACTACGATCGCCAAGAAAAGGGAGCCTATCGGTGAAATCACCCAAGACTCCACTATCTTCAGCAGAGTGTCGAATCTAACGACAGATCCGAAGGCGAAGCCCGAACCGACAAGGCTTCCGATTATGGCCTGATGACTCGAAACCGGCAACCTCTTCCAATTGGCGAATATGATCACGAAAGCTGAAACGAGTAGAGAAACGCATAATATTTTCAAATTCAGAACTACGAGCTCCTTTCCTACGGTTCTCATAACGTTTCTCCCTTGCAAGACCGCTCCGATGAAGACTAAAACTCCCAAAAGGTAGATGGCTTTCCTAAACGTGATTATCCCCGCTCCGACGCTGATCCCGAAAGCATTCGATGTGTCGTTCGATCCTATACTGAACGCTATTAGAACGCACGAGATCAGCGGAATGAGAGATTCCAACATACCGCTACCTCATGCTAACGTTCAGAATTTGAATTATATCGCCAGCGTCTTCGATCAGATCGCTTACGTTTACAAGGCTAACTATGAAGTCGGAAATCGCCTTTCCTTTCCAAAAGCTATCTACATCCTTCTGCATGAGGTGTCTGTAGAGGTCATGGGTGATCTTGTCGATCATCTCCTCCCTCGTCCTGATCTTCAAGGTGACATCCTTCAGATCGGCCTTCTTTTCGAGAGATTCGAAAGCCAACACTAAATCTCTACTCATTTTGAGATTTATCTCAGCTATAGTCACGCAGTAAGCTTTCACATCCTCATCGAGCTTCTCCGGCAGGTTGAGATATTCGATCGCACAGTCCTCCAACGTATCCAAAACCTCATCGACAACTTCCGAAAACCTATAGAGGTTGGCCCTAACCGCTGGTATGAACGCCCCTTCATACAACTTCAAAGCTATGTCCCTTCGAATAGTATCTCCGATCTTCTCAAGTTCGCAAACGTCCTTTAAAGCTTTTTCGTCATCTCTTTCGATCCCAGTCTTAAACTTCTCACACGCCTGAAGAACTGTATTTAAATGTTCCTTAATTAGCTTTATGACCTCCTTCTCCCTCCTACTGCCGAAGATCACGTCGATCCCCGTTTTTATGGCTCAACAGTTATCATATAAGGCTTTTTAGCTCGATATTATTTTTTACATATAAAAAATCTTCTTACTAAGCTCTTGTGAACTCTCTGATAGAACTTACCTTCTATTTCGAAAAATTGGGCAAATAGGTCGTCCGCATCGACGTTTATAACCAAAACGGCTCTACAACCCTCTTTGAGAACTCTCCAGATCTCCTCGGTTGCCTTCTCGTAAAGATCCTCTCCATAACTCCTAGTGGCTCTGAGGTATGGAAAGTCCGTAACTACAGCATCAAAGCTTTCGTCCTTGAAGGGCAAATTCCTCGCGTCACCCCAAATAACGTTCGTCGGCAATCCGAAAAATTTCAGGTTCTTAGCACATCCGAAGACCACTTTCCTAAAAACATCCACTCCTGCAAATTCTACACCCATAAGACCGGCTTCGATCAGAAAAGTTCCCGTCCCGCACATTGGATCAAGCATCATTCCTTTAACGCCAGTTATGTTGACAAGAGCTCTCGCAAATCTCGGAACTATAACGCTAGGCATGAAAAAGGGTCTCTTGTCGGGTCTTCTTTCTGCAAACTGTTTGGTATTTGTTTTGTGTATGAGAACTCCTACATGAGCTTTCTCAGCTAAATAAACTCTTATAACGTAATTTGGTTTCGATACGCTTATTTTGGCTCCCCTTCGCCATAATACAGCACCCAAAGATCTTTCGAGTTCCAAGGAGCTTAGATTCTCCCATCTCTTCCCGATCTTTCTGACCCTAACGCAGATACGGCCGGGAAGGATCGGAACCTCCCGGAAGACATCTTCGAGCTCTTCGAATTCGCAACTCGCGAAGAATTGAGAGACCTCATGGGTTAAAGCCAAACGTTCGAAAACTTTACGTTCTCCTTCGAAGTCAGCTATCAGAATCTGCTCGTCTTCATCCAACTTTTCAATCCTTCCATAACTGCCCAGCAGTCCTAAAACTTCCTCTCTTGCCAATTCGGGATGTTCTCCCGAAAGAAAAAATATCAGCCTCATCTCTTCCTCTTGCTCTCCCTAAGCTCGGCTATCTTCTTCGCTATCTCAATCATGATATGAATCTTCGACTTTGTCTTCGGAACGATCACCCTTCCGCAATCTTCCCACCAGCACTTCGGATACTTCTTCTCCTCCACCTCGAACTCGATTCCCAAAGCCTTGCAAGCTTCAACGAGCTCGGCGAGCTTGACGTTTGGAACGGCATACTTCAGCGGAATCTTTCTACCTTCACTCCTCGTTTTCCTGCTGTCCAAATTCACCGTCCAAATTACGCACGTTTTCATCTTCTCCTCCTCTCGAGTTCATTCCAAATCTCTTCAAGTCTAATATCGAGCTTTACGAACAAGACCATCATATGGTAGATCAAATCCGCCGCCTCGTATATTATCTCTCCCTTCCTCCCATCCTTGACGGCCAATATGAGTTCCGTGCACTCCTCGCCGATCTTCTCAAGTATCGCGTTGATCCCCTTCTCGTGGTAAAGCAACTTGGATGTATATGAGGCCTCTTTTGGATTCAGCTTTCGATCCATCAAAACCTCGTAAAGTTCGTCGAGTATCATGATCATCCCGTCTTCTTAAACGTTATTTCCACGAGCGGATGAGGAACGTCCTCTATCACTTCCACATCCTTCAGAGATTTAATTCCTTTCTTTCTAACCAACTTCTCGATCCCCAACTCGACATTTTCTGGGACTTTTAGTATGTAAGCATCGAGCTCTCTAACCCCGATTTTTAGTGCTGCGACAGCTCTGTGATGTCCGTCAACCAAATATAGCCTGTTGTCCTTCTTTATAACTACTATCGGCTCAGCTAAACCCCTCCGCAACTCGTGGATCCTTCCCTTCAGCTCGTCGGCATAAACCTTAGTCTGGGTTGGAATAAGCCTGTCCATCTTCACTTTCCCCCTCTCAACGCTGACCTTGATCCCGTGGATCTTCTCCAACGTTCTCTTAAGCTTCTCAACCTTTTCAGGACTTGCTCTCTCGATCTGGCTCCTTATCACATCTGCATTCGAAATTATACCTACCAATCTACCGTTTCTATCTACAACCGGAAGCTTGGAGTGGCCAGTTCTGAACATAACTCTCGCTACATCCTTCAAATCCATGAAGTCTCTCGCAACGTATAACTCCTTGCTCATAACGTCCTTTATCTTCATCTTAGGATCCTTCCTAAGCAGATCTATTGAGGAAACGTAACCTATAACTCTTCTATCGTTGTCTATAACTGGAAAACCGTCATGTCCGGTTTTTTCAATAAGGTTTATAGCATCCTCAACAGTATCATCGGGTGATAGGGTTATGACATTCCGAGTCATGTAGTCCGCAACCTTGAGCTTATTTGCCATCGTTAAAAATAGTCCTCTCGGATATTAAAATCATGCGAACGTTCTCTTAAGCTGATCCCTTATAAAATCTTCAATCGGCTTTGGGAGGTGAATACCTTTAGAATCGATCGTAAATTCGGCAAATTCGGGTTCAACATAACCGAAGGTCTTCACGAGCTTAACATACCTCTTAACGCTATCATCGAATCTCCTCTCAAGCTCGATTATGTTAGAAAACATCAAACTGACAGATGTTTCGGTATAAACATCGTGTGCGTTCTTTACGAGAGTAAAAATCCCGCTTGCCTTATCGCTTTCAATTCTAACAAGTATGTTCCTCAAAAAGTGAACAACCCTCTGAGTTGCATGATACAGCAAAAGTCCGGAAATAGAGTCGAAGGCCAGCAAATACCCTTCCCCAACCAGATCCAAGACCCTGCCAATTGCCAAGCTAACCTCGTTAAGATTTATCGGATTGCTCACGATAACATCTCTTTCCGTATGGGTTGTTCTCCTAACCCAAGTGTGCGTGTCAACAACCCAGAGGTCAACATCAAAATGAGGCTCAATCGTTCTTCTAATAATCTCGGCACTTTTTATAGTTGTGACCCAAACAACCTTATCAAAGTCAGGGAGGAACTTGAATATCATTCTTGTCTTTCCGGTTCCCGGCTCACCTATAATCAGAACATCGCCCATCCCTCATCCCTCGAACGTTTGTATTTTTATTTTTAGCTGTATTTAAAGACTGCTGTTTAATGATGAGCCATTCGATATATAAGACACGGTTGAATTACGAATTCATAAACCTTTCGAGCCTTCTTAAGAATTCTTCGATGTTGCTTCGTGATGTAGCATAACTAACCCTCACCCAGTTCTTGTATGCTACTCCGAAAGCCTCCCCGGGTGTTACGGCTACGAACTCCTTTTTCAGAATTTCTTCGCTGAATCTGACACCGTCCATTCCAACATCCATGAAGAGGTAGAACGCCCCTTTAGGTGGTGCGTAGTTGATCCCGAGCTCGTCCAAACCTTTAACCAGAATATCTCTTCTCGCTTTGAATTCTTTGACCATCTCCCTAACGAAGCTCTGATCGCTCTTCAATGCAACAACTCCAGCGTATTGAACGAAAGATGTCGGATGGCTTACCGAATGCGACTGGATCTTGTTCATGTTCTTTATTATTTCCTCGTTCGCAGCAGCATAGCCCAAACGCCAGCCGGTCATCGAATAGGCCTTCGAGAATCCGTTTATCGTTATCGTTCTCTCAAACATGTCATCGAGCGAAGCTATGCTTATGTGTTCACCCTCGAATATAATCTTCTCGTAGATCTCATCCGAAAGGACGAGGATGTCGTGATCGATCGCTATATCCCTCACCTTCTTCAGAAACTCCTTCGGATAAACGACACCGAGTGGATTGCTCGGGGTGTTTATTATTATCATCTTCGTTTTGGATGTGACGTAATCCTCTATGGGTGCATCTTCAAACCCCTCAGCGTGAGGAACCCAGACGGGTTTGCCTTCGGCCATCAAAATGCAGGGTTCGTAGCTCACCCAAGAGGGATCGAGCAGTATTACCTCATCCCCCTTCTCGACGGTGGCCATGATAGCCTCGAAAATCGCATACTTGGCACCGGGCGTAACTATGATGTTTTCCGGCTTTGCTGGGATTTTATTCTCATTTTGAAGTTTCTCAGCTATTGCATCCAGCAACTCAGGTATTCCCCTTGTAGGAGTGTAGAAGACTTTCCCTTCGTTCAAAGCCTTAATCGCCGCTTCAACGATGTGCTTCGGCGTAACGAAATCAGGCTCACCTACACTCATGTTTATTACGGGCTTTCCCTGCTTCGCAAGCTCTTTCGCCATTGCAGATATTCGCAAGGTTGCGGATGGTTTAATTCCGCTGAGTCTTTCAACCATGCGGTCGAGAATTACAACTAGTATGCTTAAAAATCTTATCTTTTTGTAAGATATATTATTTAAAATATTTTAATAAAATTATTTTTTCTCCTTAGATTTATCGTATTCTCTAAGCCTCTTAACCAACTTAACGGCCGCCTCAACAGCTCTCTTAGCGTAGTCAACTCTCTCTTGAGCTGCCAATCTTCCCATACCTGGACCAGCTATGCCCAAAGTTACGGGTTTGTTGTATTCTAAGCTTAGATCCATGATCTTCCTCGCCGCATGCTGAGCTACAACCTCATCATGTTCGGTTTCACCTTCAATGACACTTCCAATGGTAACTACGGCATCGACATCGCCCTTATCGAGGATTCTCTTCACCGCAATTGGCACGTCGAATGCTCCGGGAACCCTTATTATATCTGTTATTTCAGCACCTAAAAACTCGGCATGTTCTTTTGCAAGTATTTCCATCATGTAGGTTATATCTCTGTTGAACTCTGCAACGACCATTCCAAGTTTGATCTTCTCCATAATGGCTGAGCGTTAGAATAGTATATATTGATTTTTCGAATTCTAAAAATGGTCAAAAATCAAATTGCGGGAACCCTCTTCTTCAAAGCCGGTGGGCGAGGTTTCATCAGAATTCTGTTGCCACACTTCGTGCACTGAATGAGATTTCTCTCCAAATCCACATCGACCTCAGCACCACAAACCAAGCAGACGTAGGTGCCCAATTCGGACACCCCCTCATCTGCCTATCTGCTCAAGTATCTTCGTCGCAACGGCTGGAACGTAACAACCTCCGGCAAACTTGTATCCGCAAGCCTTGCACTCCCAGATGCCCGATCCAACTCTCTTGACAGCCCTCTTTCCACACCTCTTACAAACGTATTTCTGCCTCTGAAGCTCCTCGATCTTGATTATCATCCTTCTGACTCTGAGCCCGTATCTTGGGCCGAACCTTCCGGCCATCTTTACCTTCTTAGTCCTAGCCATACCAAAGACTCTGAACGGAGTCAACATTTAATACTTTCGTTAAAATGAATCGGGATAGCAAGTATGACAACAGCGGACAAACTCGAAGCTCATGAGGTTTCCATCATCATTAACCAACAATCGTAAATATTTTAAAGTTGAATCTTATTCGGAATGGAGATGTTCAGATCGATCTGTAAGGCTAAGGATATCAAAAGGGAAAACAAAACCGTAGACATAGTGAAAAGGAGAGGTGTAATAACGGCAAACAAGGTTCATCTCAAGAAGTATCCGATCGACAATCCCGTTACGATTTTCAACGCATCTATAATGGTTGATGAAGATGAGCTGATAATTTACGGCAGAATAGTCTTGGGATACTTCACCTACGCAAGCGCCGTTGCGGAGTTTAGGGTTCCGATAAAGGACATTTTTAACAACCTATTCACGTGTCACTACACCGCCGAAATAGTTCTTCATCCTACGAACAAGTTCGATCTCTGGGGGGTGGAAGATCCTAGGTCATACGAGATAGACGGAAAATGGCTGATAACATACTGCGGAAGAACCGTGAACTACTTCGATCCTTCGATAAGAGTGGAACGAACTCTACCTGTTACGGCCATCCTCGATAAGGACGGGTGGAGAAAACTTTGCGTTTTCAGGCTTCCTGAACCTCTGAGAGGATTTCTAATAAGCGATAAGGACGCTTTTCTGGTTAAGATGAAGGACGGATTAAAGCTTTTCCACAGGCCGCACATGAGGGATGAGAAGTTCTACTTGGCTATGAGCGATGTTCCGGAAGATATCTTCTCCTTCACGGAGTTCAAAGAGGTGAGCATAACGGACACGGTTTTAGTTTTGGAGCACGCGAAGTTCGAGGATAAGATTGGATGGGGATCTCCTCCAGTTAAGATTGACGGGGAGTATCTGTTCTTCCTTCACGGTGTGGACTTAGAAACGAAAGTGTATAAGGTATTCGCGATGCTCATGAACGAGAACGGCGAAGTTACAGCAGTTACACCATACTACATAATGGAGCCAAAGGAGAGCTACGAGGTTTATGGAGATAGACCGTTCACTGTATTTCCCTGCGGTGCTCAGCTAATAGACGACAGCATAATCATATCTTACGGCGCCGGAGACTCGGCGATAGGTATAGGCGAGATAGATTCTTCGGAGCTGATGGCGATATTAGATTCAAATAGGATTGAGTGAAGAATTTACTTTAATTATTATTCTCTTTTCATAAAAATATGAAAATTTAAACGGTTTAGAGTTGCCCATGGTCTCCTTCCCCTTCACATGGAATTCAATATGTCAAAAAGAGGTTGGATAGAGCTGAGTTAATTCTTTGAGATAAAGCTCAGAGGTCGTGACACCGTATTGTGTGCCATTTAAATATCCTATCAACAGTGTTGTAACATCACCAGCTCAGAATTCCAATTGAAAATGGTCTTAAAGAAGAGATTACATATGCCCGGACCCGGATTTGAACCGGGGACTACGCGGTCTTCAGCCGCGCGCTCTCCCTGGCTGAGCTACCCGGGCTTATGTTATTGTTGAACTGAGGGGTATTTTTAATTTTTGGTTTCCAAGAGTCAAAATATATAATTATATATTCTCAATAAATTTTATATATAAAAATTATTGTGAAAATTTCTCTTCGAAAAACATATCAAGCTAAGATTAAACACATTAACCAAACCAAGATATCTCCAAACACTACAGCTATGACGAATCCGGCTGTCATGAAAACTAAAAACGGTAGAGCGGGAGTAACCCAAACTCTGTCGATGATCCTTTTCTCTTTAGCTTCCTTTAGTCTTTTTAACATCGAATTACTCGGTTCAACTCCTCTAACAACCCTAACGACCTTCCAATCTTCATCCACATATTCGAGCAGGTTATAAAACCTCGGAATCCTATCAGCATCAACCTTGAGTCCAATGAATTTGTAGATTAACTTACCATCTCTCTCCTTCAAATTTCGAATGAATAGCATCAATGCCAAAATTGGGGCAACTATTACCGAATTCGAGAGAACAGAAAAAGCAAATATGCCAATTCCCGTATTCAGAATTGGGAACATACCCATTCTCGGATAAACCGGAAACATAACGGACAGAGCAATTAGAGCCTTAGCATCTGCTCCACCAAAGCCGGCAACGTAGAACATGAAGTTCGCGAGGGCAAATATTATGACAAACTGAAGGATCGCAATCAAGAGGCTGTAAGGCTGGATAAAGTATTGAATTCCATCTAAGATCAACCCACAAACAACCATAAAAATCCAAAGTTCATCCGGCACCTCCCTCTCCTTAATATCGTGAACACTCGCCTTTAAAAATATTGCAAGGGTTATCAGAACCTTGATCACGTCTATCAAGCTCAACACCTGTATAGCTCCACCAAATCCGAGACTATAGCACTTGCAGTCTCTTTGCTTCCGGCACCTTTTCCAACTACGACCACATCTCCGGCCAAATCAGTTTTAATCAAAGCTGCATTCAGCGTTCCGCTTATCGCAAGAGGATGCTGAATCGGAATCAGGCGGGGAGAAACCCTCAGAACTCCCTCAGCCCTATCTACCTCGGCTATGAGTCTTATCGTGTATCCCTTATCCATCGCAACCTCAAAGGCTTCAGGCGTAATTTTCGTAATTCCCACCCTCTCAACGTCATCGAATTTCACATTCATACCCATAAGGGAGTTTGCGATTATAACGAGCTTCGCTGCGGCATCTATTCCTTCGACATCGTATGTTGGATCCGCCTCAGCTATCCCCAGTTCTTTAGCTTCGGCTAAGATCTGATCGTACGATAGTTTCTCTTTCTCCATCCTTGAAAGTATGTAGTTGCACGTTCCGTTTAATATCCCTTTGATTGCGTAGATCTCGTTTCCAGCCAAGTCGTTCTTTACTAACTTTATTATCGGCATCGCTCCGCCCACTGTAGCTTCGAACATCAGCTTCGCATCGTTTCTATCTGCTAAATCGGCAAGCTTACTGTATGCAACAACCAAAGGACCTTTGTTGGATGTCACAACGTTAATTCCCCTTTTCAAACACTCCCTTATGTGCGTTAACCCCGGCTCACCGTGTTCTATGTTGGTAACCGTAACCTCGATGCAAACGTCGAAATCTAAGGATTCTATCACGTCCAAAGTCGTGATCCCTTCCGGCAGACGTTTATTCTTTCTCTTTATTTCGAGAGCCTTCGCCAAATCGACTCCGTTCTCGTCAACGATTCCTCCTCTGGAATCGGTTACCGCTACAACCTTAAAATCGCCTATAAGCCTTCTGAGGCTATCTCTCTTAGTCAGCAGAACTTCAGCTACTCCCTGCCCAACAGCACCAAACCCAAAGATCGCGATCTTTATCATTGCAACTCCAAAGGCTCTATTACAGTTATATCCTTTTCTCTGCAGGTGTTCTTCAGAATCTCTATTGCCCTTTTAAGCTTCTCTTCGTTGGTTGCGGAAATGGTGACCATGGCCGTTGAAGGCTGATTTAGCTGAGGCATGCTTATGTGCATATCGACGACTTCCGCAAAACCGGTGGAATCTATTCTGTTTATCGTATCGCCCAAATCCGTGTGGATAATGTGTCCTATGAGCAGAAGAGATGTAGTTGCGGTAAGCCTGACCTCGTTATAGCTCCTGACGATGACGCCATTTTTCCTTATCGCCTCTATGAGATCGTTGACTCTCTTCTCATCGATCTGGATGGTTATCTCTACAGGAATCCTTTTTAACGGTGTTATCTTGTCCCTCTGATGGTAGACACTCACTATGTTGCCGCCAAACCTCGAAATCGGTTCCAAGGCTTTTAAAAGCTGTCCCGGCTGATCTTTGAGCTCAACCACTATCGTTATCAGCATATATCGGAACTCCCTCTTGCTCAGTAAGCTTTCTGAACTCCTCCATCAGCATCTTCGTTATCTTGCCCGGCTTTCCATCTCCAACGGTTCTTCCATCTATCCAAGTTATCGGGCATATTTCTGCAGCGGTTCCGGTTACGAAGATCTCATCAGCAGTGTAGAGATCGTATAGACTTATGTTTGCTTCTTTAAACGGAATTCCAAGCTTTTTTATAAGCTCGATTACGACTTCCCTCGTAATACCCTTTAGGTTGTTTATAGTCGGAGGTGTGATAACTTCGCCGTTCTTGACTATGAATATGTTGTCTCCGCTTCCCTCGCTAACGTAGCCGTTGTGATCCAAGAATATCGCTTCATCTCCACCCTTCGCATTGGCTTCGATCTTGGCGAGGATGTTGTTCAGATAGTTCAGAGACTTTATGTTTGGCGGAAGAGAATCGATCGCATTTCTTCTCACAGCCACGGTCACAGCTTTGAGTCCTTTCTCGTATAGATCTCCGTAGAGTCTTCCCCAGGGCTGGGCTATGACGATGATCGAAGGCTTACCACATTTCCTCGGATCTAACCCCAAATCTCCGATTCCCCTCGTCACGATAGGCCTGATGTATGCATCTCTGAGCTCGTTCCTCCTGAGCGTTTCAAGGATTATCTCCATGAACTCCTCCTTCGAGATCGGAATCTGAAGGTCAATCGCCTTTGCAGAATCGAACAGCCTATCTATATGCTCCTTGAGTTTGAAGACCTTGCCGTTATAAGCCCTTATCCCCTCAAAAACTCCATCCCCATAAAGGAATCCATGATCAAAAACGCTTATCTTGGCTTGACTCGCTGGAACGAATTCACCGTCAATATAGACAAGCAAATCCTCCTCAAGCATCGAAATTTAAAGTTATTGATAAATATAATAAGCTTTCGTTAACGTTGCTTGTTAAATCTTAGCAAGGCATCGACGCTTGACTTGTCTAAACATAGCAATCTATACGAAAGTAAAGATTTAAGTAGTAATAAAAGCAATTAAAACTATGAAAAAAGATTTAATCATAATAATGGCAATTACTACAATCATAATGGGAGGTAGCATGTTCTATGCGTTCAGCAACAGCTGGAGCGATAGCTACGAGAACTTCAGCGGGCACAAATCAAAGGAGAAGTTCTTCAAAGAGGGGCAGAGATTGAGAATTCAAGCGAGCATCGATAGCGGAACGCTAAGAATCGTAGTCAAACAGAACGATATCGTTCTTTTGAACAGAACTATAAGCAATGAACAAGACGTATCCATAAAGGTTCCAAGGCAAGGACTCTATAAGATTGAGCTCTTCGGAGAAAACGCAAATGGAGAGCTAATGATATCGTGGAGCTAAACCTTCTTTAGCTTCGATATAAAAAATCCGACGCAATCGTGGAGATGTGGAAAAGTGCGAACGACCTTATCCCAGAATGGGAATTCTCTATTCCTGAATATTCTTATTCCTCTAACGCCGATTACTGGCTCAACCTCCTCAACCTTAAAGAACTGGGATGCAAAAAGGACGTTTTCCTCGTTCTCATCGAACGTTATAGAGCACGTCGAATAGACTAAGGTTCCTCCTTCTTTGAGGTTTCTAAATGCGTTCTTTATCATGTTCCTCTGAACCCTAATAGTTTCCCTATACTTTCTCTCGTCGAACCTCCACTTCACACAAGGATAGTTTCTGAAGCTTCCGGTGGATGAGCACGGAGGATCGACCAAAACTCTATCCACATCACCAACGTAAAATTTCGTTCCATCTGCAAGTTTATATTCTATGTTCCTCACACCGAGCTCTTTCATCTTTGCCCTCATCCTCCTGAGCCTATCTTCAGAATTATCAACTGCAATTATCTTTCCTCCGTTTTCCATGAGCATCGCTATGTGACTGGCTTTCAAGCCGGGAGCTGAAGCTAAATCGAGGATCACTTCGTCCGGCTGAGGATCCAAAACGTGAGCTACGAAAGCTGAAGCCAAATCCTGAATTACGAACTTGCCTTCGGAATGCCAGTCAAGAGATGCCGGAGCTCTCTCATACGATAACACCTTGAAAACTTCCGGCAAGGGAGTTTCTTCAACTTCAACTTTGTTCTGTTCAAGATACCTTCTAACAGACTCAACAGATGCTTTTAGCTCGTTGACCCGGATGTAAACAATCTGTTTTTCGTTATTTGCCATCATGAGTTTCACAGCCTCATCTTTTCCGAGCAGCTCGATCGCATATTTCACGAACCATTCAGGATGATAATATTGGAGAGCGAGTTGTCTTATCTCGTCCTTCAGCTTGCGGATCTCTCTCTCCAAATTTACGAACTCCGCCCTCCTGAGAACAGCATTCGCGAGCGACGCAAGCTTCCCCCCAAACCTACGCTTGACTATCCTGACGATGGAATCGGTAGCGAGGGCTGGATGAACGCCCTTGAAATGCATCTCGTAAACGCCAACTCTCAGTAGGTTTCTGAAAAGAGGATCGAGTTCTTCTATCTTCTTACCCTTCAAGCACTTCGATATGATGAAATCTATTACGTTCTTCCGCTTCTCAGTTTCGAACACGTATGCGTGGATGCTAGCCCTTACTTTATAGTCCAATTTCATTTCCGAAAGTCTCTTTTTAAGAGCCTCCTTTTCAGATAGCAGAGTCTCGTCGATTATCTGCAAAACTTCTGCCGCTACCTCCTGAGTGTATATCATAGGACTACCATTTGAGCGTGCCAGCACTCACCGATCTTCAAAACGTTCTCCCTATCGACTATTCCCAACTTTATCGCCAACTCCACTGCCCTCTTTCCGGTTATATTTGCTATGGTGGCCATCCTCAGGGCTCTCTTAACTTCCTCCTCTCCAACATCTCTATCGCCGTAGAAGCTCTCTTTAACTTCGATCTTTAGATCTCCTTCTCTAAAAGTCTTTCCTACTATATCCGAATCGCAAACCGCTACGAGCACCTCCCCCCTGACTCTATAGATCTTGAGTCTAAACATTCAGACCCCTCGCAGGATACTTCGCTCCACATGCTAAGCACCTTATCATCAAAACTCTCTCCTCTCTCACGAATTCCGTATCTGGCGCACCACACTCCTTGCAGATCACGAACCTCCTGACGTAGTCGTTTATCTCCTTCTGAACATCGTCTTCGGTAAATTTACCTTGCAAGACAAGCCTTCCGGCTTCTAAGAATCCAGCAGTTCCAAGCGATTTCACCAGATATTTCGAAAGATGATCCTCACTCCTGTTCAACGCTTTTGCAACCTGCCCGAAATTCTTGATGATCGTTCTGCTACCTTCCCTCTGAACCCTGACGCGAGGAATCTCAAATCTTTCACTCCTAACAACCTTCTTCTTGGGAAGTTCGGCCAGAGCTCTTTCAAGCAACTCCTCATAGCTTCTCATAATCGAGAGATTCGTGAGCCAATAGATAAGCGTAACGGATGGAAATCGATTTATATTCGAAGAATAAATTGTCTGTGATGAGGCTGATACTGACATTAGCGATCCTGATCTTGCTGATATTTCCTGTTTCAGCTTGGGTTCATCCTCCGGGCTACGGAGAGATTTGCTTCCCATGTCACGACACGATAATACCTCCGAGCGAGAAGATAAAAAAGCTGTCGGGCTGCAGATGCCACAGCGTCGATATATGGAGGGGGACGAAGATCGATATGGACAAGCTCGATGAGCTCCACGGCAACGACATCTGCATAAAATGCCACTGCGGTCCAAACTATAACGAGAGTAATCTTGACTTAGAAGGGGTTCACATCCCTCACAAGAACCTGAAGTGTTCAGCCTGCCACGGTGAGAATATGGTAACAAGTCCAGATACGAAAGACTGTCACTACTGCCACAAGGGCGGAATCCACGAGATCCATGGCGACATTCTCATGGACATATGTGCCTTCTGCCATGGAAAGGTGATATACAAGTTCATGAAGTCTGCAAGCAAGGAGATCGGGCTTAACGCAACATCAAATGTTGAGGTAAAAAAGGCTAAGCCGTTCTCACTCTTCGACATCATAAGGAGTATATTCAGCTTCTTGGGAGGTCTGATATGAAAAGGATACTACCGATAGCGATTATCCTGCTTGTAGTCCTATTTCCGGGATGCGTGCAGGAGAAGAAGCTTCCGGCCATAAAGGTCGTTTTCATGCACTACAACATCAAGGGAACCCACGTTTTGAAGATAAAGAAGGTCGAGCCAGCTTTTATAACGAAGGAGGAGGCTCCAACTCTGCATCCTTGGTATGATACGCCATTTCCGAGCATAATACTGTTCGCCTACGACTGGAGAGGAGGAAAACTGCAGTTCGTAACGCCATCGACATGCCTTCCGATAAACACCGAGGGAGACAACATAACGGCATACATCGGCTTTGAGAATCCAAAGCTCGTTCCGAAGAACGGGGATGGAATTCTAGTGATTGTTCAAGTATCAGATGAAAGAGGAAGAGTTTTAGCATCCGATGAGGCTATGTTCGTCTGGAACGTAACACGTTAACGCAAACATTTTATCACAGATGGACGAAGCTACATCAATGGAGCCGGATGTAATCATTGGATTGGAAGTTCACGTTCAACTGAACAAACTCAAGACGAAGATGTTCTGTTCCTGCCCTTTGGATTACCACGAGGACGAGCCAAACACTCACGTCTGTCCCGTTTGTTTGGGTTTGCCCGGAGCAATGCCCGTTCTGAACAAAGAAGCAGTTAAAGCTGCAATAAAGGTTGCATTGGCTTTGCATGCCGAAATCCAGCCTTTCACGGTTTTCGACAGAAAGAACTACTTCTATCCAGATCTGCCAAAGGGATTTCAGATAAGCCAATACGACCGCCCCTTGGCGCTGGGAGGATACGTGACGATTGAAACGGAAGAGGGGGAAAAGAAGATAACGCTGAAGAGGATCCACATGGAGGAAGATCCGGGAAAGCTCACATACAAAGGTTCGATAACGACGGCGAAGTATTGTCTAATCGATTATAATCGTTCTGGAGTTCCTCTGCTTGAGATCGTTACTGAGCCGGTAATGCACTCCCCAAAGGAGGCAAGGCTATTCCTGAACAAGCTCAGGATAATTTTGGAGTATTTGGACGTTTTTGATGGTTCTTTAGAGGGTGCGATGAGGGTCGATGCGAACGTTTCGATAAAAGGTGGTGGAAGGGTTGAGATAAAGAACATATCCTCGTTCAAGGGCGTTGAAAGGGCTCTGAACTATGAAATTGCGAGACAGAAGAATCTGCTGAGGATGGGAAGGAAGATCGAGAGGGAAACGAGACATTTCGACGAGGTAAACAACATAACGGTATCGCTGAGAACTAAGGAGGAGGAACAAGATTACAGATACTTCCCAGAGCCCGATTTAGTGCCGGTTTATACGGCTGAGCTCGTTGAGGAGGTTAAGGGGACATTACCGGAGATGCCCGAGGAAAAGAGGGAGAGGCTAAAGGCTCAATACGGAATAGGAGATAACTTCGCCAAAGTGCTCGTTTTAGATAAGGTTATGGCCGACTATTTTGAGGATGTTGCTAAGATGATCGATCCGAAACTCGCGGCGAGCTGGGTGGTAGATGTTCTGAGAGGCGAGCTGAACTACAGAAGCAAGGACTTCCGGTTTGCATATGAGATGCTCAAGCCTGAGGAATTTGCGAAGCTGTTGAAGTATTTCAAGGAGGAGAAGATCACAGAGAAAGGTGTCGTTGAAGTGATAAGAACAAAGCTTGATCATGGAGGAGATGTAGACGAGATAATCAAGAAGAAGGGGTTGTTTGCGATTCCTAAAGATGAGATCGAGAGGCTTTGCAGGGAGGCGATAGAGAAGAATCCGAAGGCTGTAGCGGATTATAAGAATGGAAAGAAGAAGGCTTTGGACTTCTTGGTTGGCTACGTTATGAAAGCTACGAGAGGAAGAGCTAACCCGGCTGAAACTGCTCAGATAATTAAGATGATGCTCGAGTCTTAACTTTTTTGGATTGTTAGAGCTACTTTGCCATCTTAAGATAATATACCATCTCCAAAGATCTTTCAAGAGCAAAATAGGGAAAGTGAACCCCCGTCTGGGACCACACCATCATCGCTCGCAGGTGCTTCATCGCTTAGGAGTGGGTGAGCTGGCAACAATTAATTATCACAATATGCTAATAAATTTAGCGAAAGTGTGTTATGCTTTGGAAGATTAAACGTCAAAAATGAAACTGAAGGTTACTATAGCTACATATACAGCCATAGTTCTCGCGAAGCTCGTATGTTACGTGATTACGGGTTATCTGGCTATGCTCGCCGAAGCTCTGCACAACGTCGTCGATATACTCATTTTCACGACTCTCCTATACTCGGAAAGGATATCCGCAAAACCTGCAGACCATCTCCACCCCTTAGGCCATGGATTAGCGAAAAATCTGAGTGGAGTAGTTGTCGCTGTGGTATTTATAACGGTCGTAGCATTCGAACTGTTTTTGGAGGGAATCGAAAGGATTTTGCATCCCTCAGCCGGTAAATACCCGACATTCGCCATAGCTGTTCTAATTGCAACGATAATACCACCGACCCTTCTAACTCTGATTTACCGAGGAGAAAGGAGTTCAACTGAGGAGTCCGCGTTTGCGGAGCTGATAAACGACATAACATCATCTCTTGGGGCTATTTTCGGAATATACTTAAGCACCATTGGATATCCAATTGCCGACGGATTGGCATCGATTTTCATAGCGATTCTAATAAGTCTAAATGGCTACAGACTTTTCAAGAATAACGCGAGCTACCTTTTGGGAAGAAGTCCTGACGAGAGCTTCTACGAGAGAGTTAGGGCCATTGTAGAGTCATTTGAAGAGGTTGAGGATGTCCACGACATCATCGCGATATACATGGGTGAAAACAAAATCCACTTAGATATGCACATAACTGTGGACGGATCGATGACCGTAAAGGAGGCGGACGAGCTGACTGCGAGGATCGCTAAGAAGATCTTACAGGAGATCCCAGAAGTTGCATACGTCCTAATTCACGTCTGTGCCGAGAAAGGTAAGGAGATCAAAACAACCTACGATTCTGTTATGAGAAAGATCATGAGAATGTAGCCCGTCTGGAGCCCACGGGGCATCATGCTTCTCAGCCCCGCCGGGTTCTAACGGGCATAAGAGTGTTCACTTAACGGAAAAATATCCTTTTCGCATCAACATTTTTATACTTCGCCAACCATTTTTACATCAATGGAAGCTGAGATCTGGGTTGAAAAATACAGGCCAAAAACGCTCGATGAAGTCGTTGGGCAGGATGAGGTTATAAAGAGGCTCAAGAGTTACGTTCAAAAGAAAAACATCCCCCACCTTCTATTTGCTGGTCCTCCGGGAACTGGTAAAACTGCTACCGCTATCGCCTTAGCAAGGGATCTATTTGGCGAGAATTGGCGAGATAACTTTATAGAGATGAACGCTTCCGTCACTCCAGACACTCCGATACTCATAAGAATAAATGGAGTGATCAAGAGAACGACATTCGAGGAAATTGACAGACTATTCTTCAAAGACGAAAAAGAAGAATATGTAATCCCGATAGGCTTGGAAACGTTGAGCTTCTACGATGATGTCGGATTCTATCCAGTTTCGTTCATAGCGAGGCACAGAGCGGACAGAATCGTAAGAATAAAATTCGAGGGTGGTGAAGTTAAGACCACGTCCGACCACTCGATCATGGTGCTCGATGAAGAAGGTAAGATCGTTTCAAAGAGAGCTGACGAGCTCAAGAAGGGCGATTTCCTTCTGTCCTTCAAGAAGTGCTTGAAAGGTTCGGAACTATCAATAGATATGCTCGAATATCTCCAAAGCTATGACAATCCAAAGCTGAGAACCGTGCTAACAGAATTTCCAATCAACGAGCAGACATCTTGGATAATGGGTTTGTTCCTAGCAGAAGGCTGTCTGAGCTTCAGAGATGGAACCTCCGGGCAGGTAATATTCACGGTATCGGCAAGAGATCAAGAGGTTATTGATCGCATAAGGGACTTTGGTAATGCTTTTGGGATCTCAACATACACCCAGCCAGCATATTCAGGTTTCGACAGAAGTAAAGCTTCAGCTATCCACGCCAAGCTTCTGAATACTCAGCTCGCAAGGTTCTTCAGAGACATCTTCAGCGGGCATACAGCCAAATCAAAAAGAGTTCCAGATATAATATTCAACACAACCCTACAAAACAGACTTTCGTTCCTCATGGGCTACATGGGCGACGGCTGTGGAACTTGGGGCAAATACGTTAGATACACATCGGTATCCAAAGAAATACTAACAGACATCGCTTGGCTCGGCAGGATTTCCGGTTTAGAGACATCGATGTTCGATAGGGAAGTAAGAATTGTCTGGAATTCCTTCTCATACGTAAGATCGGAGTTGCTACCAGTTAAGCCATTTGAGAGATTCTTTAAGCGTATAGACGGAAAAATCGACGTAAATTGGAAGTATCTACTTAGACATCAACCCTATGACGGAAAGAGAAGGGTCAAAAAAGCTACATTGCTAAAGATTCTGAAGGCTGTTAGAACTGAAGAGCTGGATGAGGAAGAAAGAAAGACTTATTTGAGACTCAAAGCTTTGGCCGAATCTAGCTTGTATGCTGTGGAGATCAAAGAGATCGAAAAGATCAGCTACGACGGTTGGGTTTACGACTTCAGCGTGCCGAATGCCGAAGTATTCTTCGGTGGAACAACGCCAGTTCTATTGCACAACTCAGATGAGCGAGGCATAGATGTCGTCAGACATAAAATAAAGGAGTTTGCGAGGACTGCTCCGATTGGTGGTGCTCCGTTCAAAATCATATTCTTGGATGAGGCAGACGCTTTAACTGCCGACGCTCAAGCTGCTTTAAGAAGAACTATGGAGATGTATTCTAAAACCTGCCGATTTATCCTAAGCTGCAACTACGTGAGCAGGATCATCGAGCCCATACAATCGAGATGTGCGGTCTTCAAGTTCAAGCCGGTTCCGCCAGAGGCAATGAAAAAGAGGTTGCTTGAGATCGCTGAGAAAGAGGGAATAAAGATTACAGAAGACGGTCTCGAAGCTCTCATCTACATAGCGAACGGAGACTTCAGAAAGGCAATAAACGCTTTGCAAGGTGCCGCTGCTTTTGGTGAGGTGATAGATGCCGAGGCTATATACCAAATAACGGCAACCGCTCGCCCAGAGGAGATCAAGAAGTTGCTTGAGACTGCATTAGAGGGTAAGTTCATGGATGCTCGACAGATGCTTGACAGGATGATGGTCGAATACGGAATGAGCGGTGAGGATGTAGTTTCACAGCTGTTCAGAGAGATAATAGCCTCGAAGATAGACGAGAAAACGAAGGTCATGCTCATAGACAGGCTCGGTGAGATAGACTTCAGACTTACGGAAGGAGCTCACGACAGGATTCAGCTCGACGCATACTTAGCTTACCTCGCGACCGTTGGCAAGAGAAAGAGAGAGACGTAGAGATGTCTGTCGAAAAGAAGAAGACGAGGATAGCGGGACTACATGCGGACAATTCGAAGCCGGTTGCTGGGGAAGAGGTCACAATAGCCGGTTATTTACAATTTTACGACGAGAGGGCCAAAAGGTGGGAGCCTCTGAGGGCTTGGGTTAAGCTTTACGTGGATGGAATTGAGGTCGATAGGACTGCATCCAAGCCGAACGGTAGTTTTGAATTTCGCTATTCCTCGAACATCACTGGCAGAAAAAAGGTGGAAGTCAGGTTCGCCGGAGACGAGAGGTTTAAACCTTGCAGAAAGGAGATATCCATCGAAATAATAACGATGGAGCAGAGGAAAAAGACGGAAAGACTCACAAAGCTTGCTTTTGCAATCTTTTTCATTCTGATCGTCGTTGTGTTCGTTTTATCTCTGATCTTCTCGAAGTGGTAGCATGAAGGGATTGCCTCCAGCCTTAAAGAGAAAGAAGAGATACATAGCATTCGAGCTTATCGGCGAAAGGGACATCGATGAAAAAGAATTTATATCCACACTTTGGAAGAGTATGCTGTCTCTGTTTGGTGAAATTGGTTCGGCCCATTGTGGCATCTGGCTTGAGTATTTCGACGGAAGGAGAGGGATTTTGAGGTGTCATAGAGAGACCCTAAATAAGGTTAAAGTAGCGCTAACGCTAATAAGCAGAGTTGGTGATGTCGATATAATTCCCAAGATATTGGGGGTTAGCGGAACAATTAAAAAGTGTAAAAAGAAGTATCTGGAGGTGTTAAAAGATGCATCTACCTCAGATGGGATACGATAGAGCGATAACCGTATTCAGTCCCGATGGAAGATTGTTCCAAGTCGAATACGCAAGAGAGGCCGTAAAGAGGGGTGCAACTGCCATAGGCGTCAAGACTAAAGAGGGGGTCGTGCTCGTAGCAGATAGGAGAGTTGCGAGCAGGCTCCTTGAACCGGACACGATCGAAAAGATATACAAGATTGACGATCACATATGTGCAGCAACTTCCGGGCTTGTAGCTGATGCGAGGGTGCTTGTGGACAGAGCAAGACTTGAGGCTCAGATAAACAGGCTAACATACGATGAACCGATAAGCGTCAAGGAACTTGCTAGGAAGATCTGCGATTTCAAACAGCAGTTCACTCAGTTTGGAGGGGTCAGACCCTTTGGGGTTTCTTTGCTAATAGCCGGAGTTGACGAGAAGCCCCGTCTATACGAGACGGATCCAAGTGGTGCACTCTTGGAATACAAAGCTACGGCAATAGGTGCCGGCAGGAATGTCGTGATGGAATACTTCGAGAAGGAATACGACGAAAACATGAGTTTAGATGAAGCCATAATAAAGGCCATGGTTGCGATGGGCAAGGCAATAGAGAGCGAGCTAACGCCGGAAGGTATTGAGGTCGGCTTGATTAGAGTTGAAGATAAGCTGTTCAAATCCCTCAGTATAGAGGAAATCAAACCCTATGTAGATAAAGCCAACGAGATTATTAGGGAAGAGCTAAAGAAGCAATCGTAAGGAGGTATTACAATGGTTTCCTTAGAGAAGGCAGTGATTGCAAGGCTGAGAAAGGCTGGAGAGAATTTCGAAGTTTTGGTGGATCCTTATTTGGCGAGAGATCTGAAGGAAGGCAAAGAGGTTGACTTTGAGCAGTTGCTTGCGGTGGAGGAAGTCTTTAAAGATGCAAGGAAGGGGGAGAGGGTTTCGAAAGAGGAACTGCAGAAGGTCTTCGGAACTACGGACATTCAGAAAATTGTCAGAATAATCATTGAGGAAGGGGAGGTTCAGATTACAGCAGAGCAAAGGAAAGAAATGCTTGAACAGAAGAGGAAACAGATAATAGAGTTCATAAGAAGAAATGCAGTAGATCCGAGAACCGGTGCTCCGCATCCTCCTGCAAGAATAGAAAGGGCACTTGAAGAAGCCAAAGTTCATATCGATATATTTAAGTCGGTTGAGGCCCAAATAAAGGATGTCGTCAAAGCTCTCAAGCCTATTCTGCCGCTCAGATTTGAGGAAATTGAGATTGCCATAAAGATCCCCCCTGAATACACTGGAAAGGCTATATCAGCACTCTATTCATTTGGAAACATAACAAAGGAGGAATGGCAAAGGGATGGAAGCTGGATATGTGTCATGAGAATTCCGGCTGGGATGCATGGAGATCTGATGGATCTTTTGGGTAAGGTGGCGAAAGGTGAGGCTCTAACCAAAATCCTGAGGAGGATACAGCTATGATAAGCAGGAAGATCGTTTTACCGGGTGATTTAGTTTCGACGAATCCGAAAGCAGCTGGTTCTGGCACTTACGTCGAAGGTGGAAAGGTTTACGCGAGGGTTTTGGGATTGCTCGACAAGACCGACTTGGGAGTCAGGATAATTCCGCTGAAAGGTAGATACATTCCTTCGATAGGAGATACCGTAATCGGCATAGTTAAAGAGGTCACGGCAAACGGCTGGATAGTAGATATAAACTCGCCATACATAGCTTTTCTTCCGCTGGTAGAGAATCCCGGAATGAGACCAAACAGAAGGCCGAACGACGTGCTCGACATTGGAGATGCGATAATAGCCAAGGTGATGAACATAGATCCAAAGATGAAGGTGACGCTTACGATGAAGGACAAGCTCTGCAGACCTATCAGAGTGGGCAGAATCGTGGCGATAAATCCAACGAGGGTGCCGAGGGTGATAGGTAAGAAGGGGAGCATGATAAAACTTCTCAAGTCGGAGTTGGACGTTCAGATAATAGTCGGCCAAAACGGGCTGATATGGCTAAACGGAGATAGGAGAAAAGTTTCCATTGCGGAAGAAGCGATATACATCATAGAGCAAGAAGCCCACACCGAAGGTTTGACTGACAGAATTACGGAGTTCATAAAGAAGAGGAAAGTCGAGTTGGGTTTAGCCAAGCCCGAAGAAGTAGAAGAGTCTGAAAAATCCCCAAAAGAAGCTGAAGAAGAAAAAGTTGCAGAAGAGCGAGAAGTCGAAGAGTCTACAGAAGTGGAGGTAACTACCCCAGATGACGGTTCTGATGTGACAGATAGCAAAACCGAAGAAGCTGAAAGGTGAACGTTATGGAAGAGATCAAGCTTATTGTTGATGGGAAGAGGTTGGATGGTAGAGGTTTTGAAGAGCTCAGACCGATAAAGATCGAAGCGGGAGTTCTCAAGAGAGCAGATGGCTCATGTTACTTGGAGATGGGAAAAAATAAGGTCGTCGCAGCAGTCTATGGTCCGAGAGAGGTCCATCCTAAACACTTGGAGGAACCCGACAGGGCCATAGTGCGATATAGGTATAGCATGGCACCGTTCAGCGTTGAAGAGAGGAAGAGGCCTGGGCCGGATAGGAGGAGCATCGAGATCTCGAAGGTTAGTAGAGAGGCACTTGAGCCGGTAATAATGAAGGAGCTGTTTCCCCGTTCGGCAATAGACATATTCGTGGAGGTTCTTCAAGCTGATGCCGGTTCAAGAACAGCTTGCCTGAATGCAGCAAGCGTTGCGCTTGTCGATGCGGGAATACCGATGAGGGGAATGGTCACATCGGTTGCGGTTGCGAAGGTGGATGGAGTGCTCGTTTTGGATCCAATGAAAGAGGAGGACAATTATGGAGAGGCAGACATACCGTTCGCTTTCCTCATAAGGAATGGAAAGATCGAGTCGATAACGCTGTTGCAGATGGATGGGAAAGTGACGGCTGAAGAGCTCAGGCAGGCTTTGGAGCTTGCGAAGAAGGGGGCTATGCAGATCTACCAGCTTCAGAGGGATGCTATCATGAGAAAATACATCAAGGAGGAAGAGGTGGTTGAATAATGCCCGAAGACATACTAATGGAAATAAAGAAAGATTACGTCCTATCGAAGCTCAGAGATGGGGAAAGAATCGATGGAAGAAAACTTGACGAGATCAGGCCGATAGTGATACAGACAGGTTTAATAGCTAAGGCAGAAGGATCGGCTCTGGTAAAGCTCGGAAACACGATGGTCGTTGCGGGAGTTAAAATGCAACCCGGTGAGCCTTTCCCAGATGCCCCGGATCAGGGGATAATAATAACAAACGCCGAACTCGTTCCATTGGCTTCACCAACCTTTGAGCCCGGTCCACCAGATGAAAATGCCATAGAGCTTGCGAGGGTTGTAGATAGAGGGATAAGACACAGCGAGGCCGTAGATCTTTCCAAGCTTTGCATAGAGGAAGGTGAGAAAGTCTGGATAATATTCATCGACATATGGGCGCTCGATGATGACGGAAATCTAATGGATGCTTCGGCCTTGGCAGCTATAGCAGCGTTGTTGAACACAACAGTTCCAGCTGAACGTTTTGAAGTCGGAGACGATTTCCCCCTGCCGGTCAGAGATTTGCCCGTTGCGATAACTTCGCTTGTCTTCGAAGATAAGATTCTCGTCGATCCATGTTTGGATGAGCTGAGCATAGGTAAGAACACGATAACGATAACGACAGATCAGAGTGACAACATCGTTTCAATACAGAAGAGTGGACCGTTTTTGCTCAGCGAGAAAGTTTTTGACAGACTAATAGATCTTAGCATAGCAAAAGCCAAGGAGGTTAGAGAGCTTTTAAAGGATGTCTAACTTTACTCCTTTTTTCATTTGAAATTTCAATAAAAAATTATTCCACAGGATAAGCCAGGCAGATCTGTCTAAACTTGTCGAGCAATTTTCTCTTCCTTTCGCACTCCACAAGCGAATGCTCCAGAACCTCTTCGATCCTCGAAACGGGAACTACCTCGATTTTACCCATGTGCTCAGCGTCGAGCAAGACATCATCTAAGTTGTCCTTTGGAATTATAACCTTCTTCAATCCAGCCTGAATGGCAGCCTCGATCTTCTGCGTCACCCCTCCAACTGGCAGAACATCTCCTCTAACGCTCAAACTGCCAGTCATCGCAACGCTCTGATCAACGGGAATTCCTTCCAAAGCTGATATCACCGCAGTGGCCACGCTTATGCTTGCGGAATCACCTTCAACTCCTTCATATGTCCCAACAAACTGAATGTGGATGTCGTAGTTCGATATATCTCTCCCAGTGAACTTTTTTATGATGGCAGAAACATTCACAACTGCCTCTCTTGCGATCTCCTGCAGTCTTCCGGTGGCGATGACCTTTCCTTCCTCCTTGCTTAGGGCAGGAGTTACCTCAGCAATTATTGGAAGGACTATACCAGCAGAATGCCCTATTACGGCCAATCCGTTCACCCTTCCTATCTCAGCACCTTCAGTCTTGAACAGCTGGTAGTCCTTTCTCCTCTCGATGTATTCGTCCGCATACTGCTCCTCAATAGTCTTTGCAATCTTCTTAGCCTTCAGAACGTGTTCAAGCCTGACAACATCTGCTCCTTCGCTTTTTGCTATGTCTCCTGCCGTTCTTACGAGACCACCGAGCTCTCTAAGCCTTAGAGTCAGATGTCCTCTCCTTCCGGCCCTCCTTCTTGCCTCTCTTATTATCTCAGCAACGGCGTAGCGATCGAAGTGCGGAATTCTGCCATCCTTTATTACCTCCTGAGCAACGAACCTAACCAGCTTCTTTCTGTTTTCTGGCGTATCGGGCATCGTGTCGTTCATATATATCTCATAACCATAACCTTCGATTCTACTTCTAAGGGCTGGATGCATCCCCATCAAGGCGTCCATGTTTCCAGCTGCAACGAGTATGAAATCACATGGCACTGGCTCAGTCCTAACCATCGCACCGCTCGAACGCTCAGATTGGCCGGTAATCGGGAACTTCTTCTCCTGCATCGCCGTAAGGAGCTTTTGCTGGGATTCTATGGTTAGCGTGTTAATCTCATCGATGTATAGAACTCCCTTGTGTGCTCTATGAATCGCTCCGGCTTCGACCCTCTCATGAGCTGGCGTTTCGAGTCCTCCACTCTGAAACGGATCATGACGCACGTCTCCAAACAGTGCTCCGGCATGCGCTCCAGTTGCATCTTCAAATGGGGCAGTTTCTCTGTCAGCGTTGTCAACCAAGAGCTTGGGGACATTTCTTTCTTCTCTTGGCATCATGTATCTTGCAACCATGAAGAGCAGAATCGCCGCGATTATGCCCCAGATGAAGTCCCTCGGACTCATGAGAATAGTGTAGCCTATGATCATGAAGACGAGCATCATCAAGAAGAAGTTTCTCGCCTGAGCTTTCTTCAGAGCTTCCTGCTTGTAAGCTTCGACGATCTCTCTTCCCTTCCCCGCTGGAACGACCTTGATCTTCGGCTGATTTGGATCTTTAGGGTTTGGAAATACAAGGATGTCTTCAAGCTCTTCTTTAGGCAAAAGCTCTGCCATTGCCTTTGCAAGCATCGATTTACCGGTTCCAGGGGATCCGATTAGCATTACGTGCCTTTTCTGAATTGCAGCCTTCTTTATAGCTTCAACAGCGTGATCTTGCCCAATAACCTGATCTATTAACCTTTTAGGAACTACAATCTCAGCTGTAGTGTTAAACTTCAAACCACCTACTAATTCATCAACTTCCTGCTCGGATGGCACTTCCATACTCATTAAAGGACTGAAAAATTAACTTAAATACGTTATGCAAGCTGGCTACTTCACACCTGGAAACTTAAACCTTCCTACCTATGACTATGAAACCTGTGTGCCAAACCCTCGTAAAGGGGCGAGTGCCAACTCTCTTATGCTCCAAATCGATCCGGATGAGTTCGAAGCTCTCAACTTCCCTAAATCCTTCCTTAAGCATTGTCTCATAAACTCTCCTCGTAGGCTCGATGTAGGGGTTGTAAACTACGAGATATCCGCTTATCGTAAGCAGGTCTTTTGCTTTGGGAATGAACTCGACATCGTCCTTCATGTCCAGAACGATTAGGTCGAACTCCTTCTTGAAGCCTTCAGCCACGAATCTCACATCTCCAACGATCTGATGGATATTCTTAAGCTTTGCAAGCTTGAAATTCTCCCTCGCTATTTTAGCGAATTCTGGACGCTTTTCTACAGTTATAACTTCACCATACTTGTTGAAGTAAGCTAAGTAGGCTGCAAGCATGCCAGTGCCAGTTCCGGCGTCGAGTATGAACGAATCGGGGCTTAGGCCAGTATAAGCTATTATTGCTCCGATGTCTTTAGGCATTATAGGTGTTGCACTCCTCTTGAAGTGCTTGAAGAAGTCCGCTGGCTTGAAAGGGAGGATCTTGTATTTGACTCCCAAATGCGTCTCTATCTCGTCGCCGAATTTCTTGTTCTTAAGATCTTCCAAGTTGATTATCCCATGGTGAGTGTGAAGCTGACCTTCGAACCTTTCAATCAAAAAGCTGTGTTTTCCTTTAAGTAAAACAACGGGCGGCTTGATCATGATTCCTGCAACTTGAGCAGAGCCTCTGCGAGATCTCCTCCAGCTTCTTCAAGAGCTTTTCTCGCTGTCTCCTCATCGACGTTGGCTTGCTCCATTATGAGCTTTACATCCTCCTCGCTGATTTCCGGCTTTCTCTTAACGATTTCGTAACTTCCAGTCACCTGAAACATCTCTATACCCCTTCCCGTAATCTTAGTAACGCTTGGATTTTTGAAAATCAGTTCCTCATTTGAAGTTCGGATTATAACCTCCTCAGCATCGAGTTCTTCGATATCTATTCCCATCTGCTTCATCATCTTTTTCATCTGCTTTATGTTCGTTGGAAGCATGATTTAGAATTCGTAGGAAGATAATAAATGTTTGCCTAATCCAAATCCAACAGTCTGAGAAAGTCTTCATCTTCAAACTCTCTGAACCTGACGTTTCTATCTATGAGCCATCTGATGAGCTTTGCGTTAGGATGGATTATCACAACCTCATCCCTGTCCATGTCGGAATACAGATATCTGCTGTTGTTGACGACGAATTCGATGTCATCCACCTTGGTCTCGTATTCGTCGTAAGATATCGCTATGATCAGGTGTCTCTTAATTCCGAGCTCCTCTTCCAATTCGAACTTGGAAGGAATGTTCTCGATGGTTTCCCACTCGTATGCACCTTTGGGTTTGATCACAACGTAGTTAACGCCGTCGGTGAGGATTCCATAGACCGCTCCGGTTAAAGCGCAGATTCCACACAGTTCAGCTTCATCTTTGCCAATTTCTCCAAACTTAATTATCATTCCGTATTTGTTTTCTCCGTATTTCAGGACCGCGCAGTCGATGATGAGCGGTTGCTTAAAGAGTGGGTGGTAAAACTTGAGATCCTTTACGATATCTTCCTCGGAGTATCCGAGGTTAGAGAAGAGAAGAGATATAACGTTCTCCATATCTGTAATTTGGCGGTTACTTAAAATAGTTGTGTCGAAGTAACGAATTTTAAATAAAAGAAGAAAAGGAAAAAATTGGGGAAATTACTGTCTTCTTCTCAGCAAGTAGGTGACTGCCAGCAGTCCAGCGATGGCAAACACTGCCTCGAAGCCCGGTGTCTTCGTTGGCGTTGGCGTTGGCTTCTCTGCTGGTGTCTCTACCGGTGCCTTAGTTGGCGTCGGAGTTGGCGTAGGTGTCGGAGTCGGGGTTGGCGTTGGTGTCGGGGTTGGCGTAGGCGTTGGCGTGGGCGTAGGCGTTGGAGTTGGCGTTGGAGTAGTTACAGCCGTTACGTTCTCGGTGATTGTAACCTCCTTGACTACAAGGACATCATCCTGCGCATCATACGCTTTGGCATATGAGTCTGTTGGAGCAATGTCATACCAGTCCTCGATGTCTGCATCAGACACAGTTCTCATGGCATCTCTGACGTAGAGCTTGTATGTTCCTGGGTCTATTCCAGCTGTTGGAATTTCTACTTCTGCATCTCCATTTTCGTCAAGTGCTACCCTTGTGTACTTCATCTTCTTGACACCCAAGTCGAGCACTACATATATGTAGTCGTAACCTTTCTCACCTCTGTTCGTATCGATCTTGACGACTATTGGTTCACCTTTCACAACTTCGGACGGCACATCGACGTTGAGTTCGAGTTCTTCAACGATTACAGGTATCTTTGTCTCAGCCTCCGATATCTCCTCGCCCGTCTCTCTGTTATACATGTGGAGCGTCAGTGTGTACACGCCCGGCTTCAGCAATTCGTCTGGTTTGCCTTCTGAGACCAGCTTATCCTCAGTGTCGTTGTAGAACGGATAGATCGTTGCGTAGAGCCAACCACCGTCTTCGGTCTCGTTGTACTTGCTGAATTCACCGAAGTCAGCTTCCTTCACCTTTGCACCGTGACCCTCGAACTCTGCTGTAACCTTAACGTCATCTGGATCGCAGTTAACTTTCACGTAGACATCCACCTCGTCGCCCTTAACCATTTTGACCACTGTTGGTACATGTATGAATCCAAACTCCGTGATTGTTAAGCTGAACTGTGCCATTGCATCTTCTGATGGATCAACGTATGGTGGATCAGATGGGGCTATTACGTATATCGTGTATGTTCCTGTATCTGCCTTACTGTCAACTGTCAACTGAACACTGAACTGATCGTTCTCGACTTTAACCTTGTATGGCTTGTATCTGTCGCCGTGATTCTTGACAATATCATCTGCGTTGAACTTTTCAGTGTCTGACCAAATTTCTCCAACGTTCTCAAGGACTGGATAGTCATCTGTGAAGATGTACACATAGTCTAGCGTAGTCGTACCACTTATTACTATGTCTGCGCCTCTTGGAGCAGATGTTCTGCTAATCGATGCATTAAGCACAGCCTTTGCAACTCTTATTGTAACTGTGTCCTTCCAGTCAGACTTAGTTCCATCGTCCTTAATTATGTACGCATCTATCGTATAGCTGGTCTTTGGAGCACTAGCACTTATGTGTAGCTTCTCAGTCTCCCAGTGACCATCAGAACCTACAGCTACTTCAAGGTAATACACCTTCTTTCCAGAGGTAGCCGTGTATGACTTGAGTTTATGAGTCTCCTCAATGAGCTTGTTCAAGTCTTCAGACTCTATCCAGATCTTTGTTCCCTTTTCAACTGTTGCAACACCCTTGAACTTTATCTCCTCACCTCTTGCAAATGTATACTTATCCATCTCAAATTCAATCTCAGGCTCCTTAACATTAATGTACATGGTTTCGCTGTCATTCAAGCTCGTTGTGGTTGCCGCAACTGCTGTAACCCTGTAGCTTCCAGTATCCCAGTCGGTTCTAAAGTAGAACTTAACGTCACTCTCCCAAGTACCATCTGAATCAACCATGCACTTCCTTGTGTAGTTTGTCGTGTCTGCATACTTTGCGTCAATTATTGTTCCATCTTCCTTTACGAGTCTACCATCTGGCAAGTACACGTATACATATACCCAGTTCGTTCCATTCTTTACATCATCATCTGTGCTGTTTGTTTCAGCTATGTTGGTGGTACCCTGAATCTTTATCTTAGTACCAAGAGCGGCTGTGGATGGAATGGCTAGTGTGACTTCAATATCATCAATCTTGAAGTCCATTGATTCTTCTTCAGTTCCGGCCTTAACGCTAACTGTGTATGTTCCTGTAGATCCATTGTATGGAGAAGCGAAGAACATTGCTGTGGGTATTTTTACAGTCTTTTCTCTTGAATCTGTAAAGTGCAATGTCTGAGTGTATGTTCCACTCATTGGACCAGTAACATTCAATGTTGCATCGAATGGTAGGCTCAATCCATAGATCTTAACCTTTACAACAGCATAATCACCCTTAGCGATTGGCACTCTCTTGTTTTCAAGACTTATGTGTATTTCTGGCTTTGCTACATGGAGGGTAATAGCCTGCGGATAGCTTACATCCATTTTGCTTGGATTCTTTCCGTTGATCTCATAGTTTCCATTCTTAACGTAGATGTAGAAGTCTCCCGGATACAGCTGGCTAGTATCAATCTCGATTGTCTTAGATGAAGCCTCAAAGCTCAGAGTGTACTTTGCCTCGTCGGTATCCCAGTCTCTGATCTCGAACGTTGTCGTATAGTCAGAATCTAATCCGTAGATGTATATCTTTATAGTCTCACCGTAATCAAACTGCATTGCATATGCACCAATATCAGCCTTGGTGTAGTACTTATCGATATCGTAGACTTTGACAGCTATTGTGCCAGTAGCATCCTTGATTGTCTTATCTACTGCAGTTTCCTCCTCGTAGATGAACTTTACAGTTATAGTGACTCTCTCTGACGAATTCTCAGCATTTGCAATCGTAATCGAGTAAGTTCCTTTCGCTGATGCATTTACCCAGAACCAGTTACCGACATTGACTGTATCTCCACTAGCAACATTGCTACTTAGTCCAGATGCATAGCTCACAGTAAAGTTCGTTGCTGATGTATTTCCACCAGTAGTATTAACTTTAATATATATCGGAACGCCGACAATAGATTCCTTGGCAACACTAGGTGTTGCGATGTCCGCTGAAACATTTACACCAGGCTCTGTCGTTGATACCGTGTACCATGTTGGAGGAGTTACTGCGCTCGCTGTAGTCACTGCAATCAGTAGTGTCACTAGTATCGCTAATCCGATTTTAACACCCAAACCTTTCATATTTCTCTACCTCCCAAAACCAAACAACTCTCACACCTTGCCATATATAAACCCCACTTTTTGTGACGGCGGAGATAGCTATTCCGCTGGCTACCCCCGCCGTCACCTTTCCTTTATAAAATCCATGACATATTTAAGCTTTTTGCTATAGAATGCATAATAAAAAACAATTAAAATCGACAAATGATACACGTATTATCGGCAATTTTTAAAACCATGAATTATCACAATTATAATAGCAATAATAGTATAAATTTATAAAATGTAAAAATTTTAAAAATAAAAAATTAAAGTCTAGGTTACTTTCTTCTTGTAAAGTATGCTACTACGAGCAACAATATTACTATTACAACTATGGCTGCAGCTATCCATGTCCATTCGAATGGCTTTGACGGAGCCGGTGTTGTTGGTGTTGCTGTTGGTGTCTTCGTAGGTGCAACAGTTGGCACGGCTGTCGGAGTTACAGTAGGCGTTACCACAGCGGCTGCCTTGGCTACCACGGCAAATATGCTGAACGATCCTACTTCAGCCTTATAGTATACATAGCCACTATCTTCTCCAGTTATCTCAGTCTTCAGCTCGATCCACTTATCGCCGCTGAGCTTCATGAGCACGATGTCTTCAGGTTTGTGACCCGTTTCGCTCAACCAGCTCTTCGGAACTTTGAACTCGATGTAACCTCTTGGCTCAACCTTCTGAGTTGTGCCATACTTTGTGAACACAATCTCGAAGCACGAGAACACATCTCCCGGTGGGCTCGGTGCCCCACTCGGCATATTAGCTGCCGAAATTACCGCATATATCGGTAGCGATTTGTCGGTTATTATGGTAATCTTGAGCAAGCCTACAGCATCAGCTATCTTTTCTGGAACGCTCATTGTCGTGATCTTTCCTGCAATTACATACTACTGTCACGATATACTCCTAACGCTACAGTTTGTCGATAGTATCCAGACGATTGAGCAAGATAATTTAAAAGCGGTTAAATATTTTAAGCAGCGTAGCACTTCGCTTGTTTGTTATGTGGAGCATACTCAAAGCGCTAAGAGAGAACCCCCAAATTCTCATAGAATCGCAGAAAAAGAGAGGAGAAAGCTTGGAGATAGTTGAAAAAGCGATAGAACTCGACAAGCTTTGGAGACAAAAGCTGAAGGAGCTGAATAAGCTCAGACACGAGAGAAACAGGCTCTCTCAGGAGATAAAATCCGCTCCTAAGGATAAGAGAGCAGAGCTAATTGCAAAAGCTAAGGAAGTATCTGAACTCGTCAAGAAAGGAGAAGATGAGCTTAAGAAAATAGAAGAAGAGCTCAACAAGGTTCTGCTTTCGATTCCGAATATACTCCATGAGTCGGTTCCAGAAGGAAAGGACGAGAACGACAACGTTCCGATAAAGTTCTGGGGCAAGCCAAAAGTTTATAAAGAACATTTAGATCAGTTCTTGGAACAAACGAAGGGATTCGATGTCGAATACGAGATAATAGATAAACCTCCACTGGGTCATGCCGATGCTGTTGAGAAATTCGGATGGGCTGACATATTGAGAGCTGGAAAGGTTGCTGGATCGAGGTTCTACTACTTATTCGACGATTTGGTTTGGCTCGACTTCGCCTTAACGTTCTATGCCTTGGATTTTCTTGCTAAGAAAGGATTCAAGATAGTAAATCCGCCTTACATGATGAGACGAGAAGCCTATCAAGGAGTTACCGCATTCAGCGACTTTGAAGAGGTGATATATAAGATCGAAGACGAGGACTTATACCTCATCGCTACATCCGAGCATCCCCTCGCAGCTATGCACATGAACGAAGTGCTTGAAGAAGACGAACTACCCCTGCTTTACGCTGGAGTTAGCCCATGCTTTAGAAAGGAAGCTGGAGCCCACGGAAAGGATACCAAAGGTATCTTCAGAGTTCATCAGTTCAACAAGGTCGAGCAGTTTGTCTATTGCTTGCCAGATCAGAGCTGGGAGTGGCATGAGAAGCTGATAGAAAACGCTGAGAAGCTTTGGCGGGGCTTGGGAATCCCCTACAGAATAGTAAACATATGCTCAGGAGACATCGGGGTGGTTGCTGCAAAGAAGTATGACTTAGAAGCTTGGATGCCAGCGCAAGGAAGATATAGAGAGATGGTATCATGCTCAAACTGCACAGACTGGCAGAGCTACAGACTAAACATAAGGTTCGCTGAGGAGAGAGGCAAGCCGACAAAGGGATTCGTCCACACGCTTAACTCTACCGCTATAGCCACAACGAGAGCGATTACAGCTATAATCGAGAACTATCAGGACGAAGAAGGGAGGGTAGAAATTCCAAAGGTGCTGAGAAAGTACTTAGAGCCTATAGAGTGCGCACCAAAAGAATACATCGAGCCTAAGAGAGTTTAAGCTAGATCAAATTTTATAGAGGCCAGAAACAATAAAAGTTAATGAGCTGGTTAAATATCTTAAAAATAACGCACCAAAGCCTTTTGTCAGCGAAGAGGAGAAAGAAGAGAAATGGATAACAAGAATTATAGTCTGAAAAAGATAGGCATAGATACATGATTAAACACAACTCAAAGAATCTCGTTTACAGATAAAACATCGATATCCTTGCAGATTTTCTTCCTAAGCTTTTTATCTTCTGTAACGAGCGTATCTGAGTGATCTATTGCAATTTGAACATAGATCGCGTCGTAAAACGTAATCCCATACTTACAGGCAGTTTTGAGAGTATCCACGTAATCTGGTTCTACTAGTTCTATCTTATCAATTACACCCATTAACATTTTTAGAAATTCTAAGCGGTCGTGGCTCCACATTGTGTATGATTTAAATAATACCATCAACAGTGTTGCATCACTACCTTCTAAGCCAGTTTCAAAATCTATGGTTTTATGTAGATAAATCTCCTTCCACACTACATTTCTCAGCTCGTATCTTACGAGCTACGAAGACTTGGCATTCTTTAGAATCGTAAGTTTCTTGTTTTTGACAGCTAAAAAGATTGAGCTAGCGTCAATTATCATCCTTCTCTATCCTCCCTTATCGATTCAACAACCCTCTCCATCGGTATTTTATTGAGAACGTCCTCGAACTTTTCAATCTCTTTCTCCAATTCTTTCAGTTCTATTTCCTTCACTGCTTCTATTAAAGCCTTTCTCATAATTTTACTTGGAGAAACTCCTGCTTTTTCGAGTTTTTCCTTGATCTCTCTTGGTATTTTCACAGAGATGGTAACATATTTACTTCCCATATTTTGGATTCCGTAGGGTAAGAATATAATGTTTACCAGTAGGTAAACATTAATGCCTACTTGACGTGACAATATTCCTTAACTTTCTCAACGATCTTAGGCAGAATTTCTCCAGCTTTTCCATAGATGACAACATCGAACAACCAATCTTTATCCGTTGGATCTACATTTATTATAACGAGCTTTGCTCCACTTTCCTTAGCTACGAACGGAATGCTCGCAGCTGGATAGACTTGCAGAGAAGAGCCAACGACTATGAAAACATCCGATTTTTTAGCTTCCTCAATAGCCTCGCTCAAAACATCCTTGGGCAAACTCTCGCCGAAAAAGACTATCCTCGGCTTTAAGTATGGACTTCCGCATTCATCGCAAGATACCTCTCCTCTCTCGATCTTATCTATCAAATCATCCCATCTATAGGCCTTTCCGCAATCCAAGCAGTCCACGAACTCCAACGAGCCATGAAGCTCAAGCACCTTACTGCTTCCAGCCTTCTGATGTAACATGTCGATGTTCTGAGTAATTACGGCTTTTACGATCCCAATTTTCTCAAGCTCCGCAATCGCATAATGCCCGGCGTTCGGTTTGGCTTTGGTCTTCAAGATCAACTCTCTTGCGAAGTTCCAGAAGGCTTTTGGATTTTTCATGAATCCCTGAATTGAAGCTACCTCTTCCGGATCGAACCTCTTCCATAGTCCGTTCTGTCCTCGAAAGGTCGGAATTCCGCTCTCTGCTGAAATTCCGGCTCCCGTGAAAACCACCGCATGCTTCGAATTGGCAAGAAGCTTAGCAACCTCCTCTATCAACCCATCCATCAAAATTGCTTATGACAAAAACTTTATTAATTCTCCAACAATCATTGCTTAGCATGGCGAGAAAGAGGAAGGCAAGGGTAAAGGATAAGTGGAGCCAGAAGAAATGGTTCACGCTCATAGCTCCAGAATACTTCGGCATGGCGGAAATTGGTGAAACGCCAGCCGATGACCCAAACAAAGTGATAAACAGGACGGTCGAAGTAACTTTGGCTGAGCTTACGAACGACTATTCAAATCAGAACCCATATAAAAAATTGATCTTTAAGGTTTATAGGGTTTCTGGAGAGAACGCATACACGAAGTTCCACCGCTTTGAGATGATGAGAGAATACATAAACAGCTTAATAAGGCGAAGAACGAGCAAAATCGACGATGTAATCGATGTCGTAACTGCAGATGGTTACAAGCTTAGAGTTAAGCCCGTCGCTTTTACGATAAAGAGGTGCAAGACCTCGCAGAAGAGTGCGATTAGAAAGATTATGAGAGAAATTATAATAAACAACGCAAATCAGAAGAACTTTGTCCAATTCCTGCAAGAGTGCATCTTGGGCAGGATTCCTTCGGAAGTCTACAAGAACGCTAAGAAGATCTACCCGCTCAGAAGGGTAGAGATCAGGAAGATTGAGCTTTTAGCCGAACCGAAGCCACAGGAAGGAGAGGTTCAACCAGTAGAAGTTAAGAAAGAAGAAGCCGAAGCCGTGGCTTCTTAACATGGATTTTTTATTCGATTTTAGAAAATTTGTTTCTAAAGTGGAGTATCCCTATCACTGTATTCATTGTGAAGGTCTTGATTTGGGCATTCGGGAGCCTAAACATCACCCTTCCTATGAAATAACGACTCAGTGTAATCTGAACTGCGTTTACTGCTATTCTAGGGTTGCCCTGCTTAACAAAACTGCTCCTAAGCCGGGCTACTACGGTGATTTAAATCCTAAGGCAATTACGATATCCCAATACGGTGAACCTCTTTTGGCTGGAGTCGATAGGGTTGCTAAGATAATCGAAGTGCTGAGAGAAAGATTTGAAGATGCTAGAATAGATCTACAAACGAACGGAACTATAGATTTCACGGAATTGAACGGACTCATAGACATAGCAATGATAAGCTTAGATGTTTCGAATGCTGAAATTTACAAAACCATTACCGGCTCGAACAAATTCGACGATGTGCTCGAGAACATAGAAAAAGCTGTGGATATGGACTGCATAGTTACGGTTAGATCTGTCTATCTGCCCGGCATAAACGACGATGAGTTGGTTAAGCTCGCAGAGATTCTCGGTGAGATTGGAGTTGACGAACACTTCATCCAGCCTTGCTCCATTTACAACGAATGCTTGCAAGATTTGCAAAAGCTCAGCTTTGACTTGGAAAGATCTGAAAGCCTTTACGATTACCTTCAGATCGTTTACAAGTGTAATAGGTTTGTTAAAGCTGTGATTCCGGGCTGTATAAAGGTAGTTCTGGATGAGATTCTCAAGCAATTGGAGGATTTTGAGGACTTAAAGTTCGTTAGGAGAGGTGCGATTGCGAGAAATCCTCCTCAGATAAGAAGAGATTGGAAATTCGTTATTGATTGATTATTGATTGTTAGTACTTTAAACTTCAGAAAATACTTACTGTGCTCGTAATGTTCCGAACTGTGGGAGATGTACTCCTTTAGATTCTCAATTTGGCCGATAATATCGAAAAATTTGGCCAAAGCAGTAGACTTAAATTACTATAAGTGATACTATACTAATATGCATACTACGAAAATAGTAAAAGTTACTAGGAACTATCAAGTTACTATCCCAGCGGAGATTAGAAGTAAACTCGGAATTAGAGAAGGGGATTATCTCAAAGTGGATTTAGAGGGAAACAAAATTGTAATTGTAAAATTAGAGCAAAAGAGAAAAACAATAAGGCTTGGCAAACCACTCGACGTTGAAGATATAGAAAAAAGCATTGAAAGGGGTATGAAAGAATGCATGCAGTAATAGACACTAATGTTCTGATCTACGATGTGGTTGAGGACTCGAAGTTTCATGAGAGTGCTAAAGAGCTCCTAGATAATCTTAAGCGGTGGCTGATTCCAACGATTACCGTATACGAGTTTGTCTGGTTCTTTAGAGATCACAACTTTAACGCAGATGAAACTAAAGATTTTCTAGAGCAATATATACACTCACCCAAATGCAAAGTTATTCCTGACAATGGAGAATTTACGAGTAGAGCTTTCGAACTGTTAGAAGGTTCATCTCTTTCAAGATTTAACGATATGGTTATTTTAGCGGTTGCAGAAAGATATGGAGCCATAGCAACGTTTGATAGAAAGCTACGATCTAAAGCAAAAAAGATGAATATCTTAATTCTACTAGAATCGCTATAGTTCTATTTTTGTTTCATCCATATATAAATATAATTTTCAAAATATGGTCAAAAATGTCATATAAATTAAAGATGGATCTACCACTATGATATTCACAGCCACGTTCGTCATCATTTGGATTTCGATGTTGTATCTACTCAAAAAACAAGCAGACAAACTGAGCGATTCAAAAAGAATCTACGATTTCCTTGCTGTAGGATCTTTACTCATGTTTGCTGGGATCTTTCTTAACGATACATCCATTCAGAGAGCGGGTCAGATTATGTTCGGTTACGGATACCTACTTTTACTCTACCAGAGCTTCAGAACGGGATTAAAGGAGGGCAGCGAAAACGCGAAACTGTAGCATGTTAGAGGCTTTGAAACTATGAAACCAACCTCTTTTCGACATATCTCCCCCTAAGCTCGATCTCTTTAGCTCTTTCCAAGACTTCTTCAGCTTTCTCATACTCCTCCCTATATCCTTCTATGAAGGCCTCCTTGAGCTCCTCCCAGTTGTCAAAGCCAGCTTTGAGCGATTCGAAGTAGACATGCAGATCCACTCCCTTTGGCTCGATCCTATCCTCTATGAACGACAGACCAAAATCGACGAAGTAAATCCTGCCATCGCTTAGAATCATGTTCATCGGAGTGATGTCGCCGTGAATTATTCCAGCCTTGTGTAATCTCGCGACCATCCTCCCGATCTCTCTGCTTATCTCTGGACTCATCACGTTCTTTACCGGCTCGCCCTTAATCCTTTCCATCACGATCTTATCGCCCTCGATGTCCAGAATTATGGGTGTTGGAACGCCATGCTTTCTCGCTAGTGCAATTATCTTCGCCTCAGTTCTAGTTCTACTCCTCCTCAAGCTCTCGTCCAGCTTGGGATGTCTGTAGCGTTTTGGCTTTCGAATCTTCTCAACTACATTTTCGTAAATTCTGACTTCCGCCTCCCCTCCCAAATACACTTTAATCAGTTTTCCGTATTCCATCTTAAGAACACCAACATCTCTGGATTTAAATGTCATTCCAAATCAAATGAAATGAGGAACGAAGCCATACTTCTTGTATATCTCCTGTGCTCTTTTTGATTTAATAAACTCCAAAAACCTTTCTGCATTTTCGGGATTAGGGGCATTCTTCAATTTTGCGATGTAATATTTCACCTTATCCCTCATATCGAGCCATTCCCCAACTTCGATGAAATCCAAAGGCAGACCTTTCATCTTCGCATACATCGCCTCGGTAGCCCAAACTGGCCCAACATCGCATATTCCCTTAATCAGCCTTTCTGGAGTTTCTCTATGATGAACGGTTGTAAGCATCGTTGTTCCCTTCTTAACCTTCTCTTCCATAATCTTTTTAACCAGCTCGTCTCCACCAGCCCTTCTGTACATCTCTATAATGTATCTCGCGATATCTTCGTTTTCTGGATTCGGCTGAGAGATTCGAACCTCATCTCTCCCCAAATCAAGCACAGACTTGATTCCGGCTGGATTATCCTTTGGAATCATTAAAACTATTCTGTTGTGCAGATACACGAAGTAATCCTCAATCAACCCCTTCTGCTTGAGAACAAGCATAGAATCTTCACTTACAGATGAGTAAACATCTGGCGTTCCGGGCAAGATAACATCTCTAAATTTAGCACCGCTGGCAAGGATCTGCTTCAGCATCAGCCTCGGCGGGAGGGTTTCGTAAAATATCTTCTCTATACCCGTCTCCTCTTTAAACGCTTTGATCAGTTCGTCCATCACCATGAACTGGTTTCCGGCCATGAAGATTATCAGTTCAGCTTCATTCAAGTATTCCAATCCGTGAATGTCGTCACCCCTCTCGCTCGGAATCGTGGGCATCTCCATAGCAAAGCTGACGTTATGGTAGTCAATAACGTTTTCGAAACGATCGAATTTATTATATATATTCGGCAATGTTAATTTTATTATGCCACTGGTATTTAAAGATCTACTAAGAGGTGGCAGAATTCCCCCGCCCAGAGATGCTGTGAATTTGCGGGTTTCTATATTAAGCAGGTGTCTTTCCGAACGCTACTGGTTGCCAGATGGTGCGATTTTGATTGGCGAGATATGCGAAATCGTTGATTGGTTCGGCAATCCAATAGAGGCTCTAAAAGAATTGATAGGATTCGAAGCCAAACTGATCTTAAAGAGATTTTTTGACTACGACTGCCTCTACATCTCCAAAGATTCATGGCTACATTTAAGGAAATACGGAATACTTTCAGACCTTTATGTGGTCAAGCTGAAGATCAAGCGCGCTTTAGTTGAAGGGAACTTGATAGAAATCTATCCAATGATAAATAAGGAAGCCGATATTTTGTGATCACTCGGCGTGTTTGATCTCTATTTCAACGATATCTCCGACCTTCAAATCGAGTATCTCATACTGCTCGAATTCGAGAGTGATAAAAGCATCAAAAGATGTTAGCTCCTCCAACTTCTTCGACATCGCCATACCCATCTGCATGCTGAACTCTATTAAGCTTGCTGGATTCGATAGATTCGCCTTCGGCAAAATTCCTCCACTCTTCTGAACGCTTTTTAAGTAGAGAACAACGTTTTTGTCGTCCTTCAGATCGATTCTGACGATCTTGAATTTCATGATAGGAGTTGCGTTGCATTCTATTTAAATCAAACCCAAAAACATCAGAGCCTCGACAACACCATCGCCATCGGGCTTTGAAGTGACCATATCCGCAACCTCTTTGAGCTTCAGATCAGCATTTGCGACGGCAATTCCAAATCCCGCAACTTCCAACATCTCGATGTCGTTTTCTGAATCTCCTATCGCAACGAAGTCCTTCGTATCGATCCCTATCCTTTCCGCTATGAACTCCAACGCCTTTCCCTTACTGACGTTCCCATCCATTATGTGGTATGCAAATCCCGTATCTACTATCTTAACGTCTTCTGGCAAAAGCTTCCTCGCCTCTTCGATCGGAAAGTTTCTCCTAACACACACCTCCGACTTCCTATATTCTAAATCCAAAAACTCTATCTTGAAGTGCTTGCTGAGGATCTCCGCAGCCTTAAGGCATTTCTGCTTATCTCCTAGCACGATATCGTCTCCATCGTAGCTAAACCTAACGACTCCACCGTTCTCACATATGACGATATCCGAGACTCCTATCAATTTTGCTGTGGTTCTCGCGAAGCAGGATATGTTGCCAGTAGCAAGGACTACGGGAATCTTAAGCTTTCTCAGAGCCTCGACGGCGTTGCAGTTTATGGCTCTCTTCTTGTTCGTCAGAGTTCCGTCGATGTCTATCGCTATTGCCTTCGGCCTGAACACGATCGAAGCTGGCTGGCTGGACATATAACGGTTGTCAAAAGGTATTTTTATAGCAAAATGCTACCGACTTAGGCATGAAACACTTGGAATTCAAGGACAAATTCAGGGAACTGCTAAAGAGTGGAAGAAAAACTGCAACGATCCGCCTTCAGTGTCCATACAAAAAGGGTCAGGAGGTTTTCGTTCATTGCGGTGGGAAGATAGTAGGAACTGCAAGGATCATTGACATCCAAGAGAAGAAACTTGAAGAGCTTACCGAGGAAGATGCGAAAGCTGACGGCTTCGAAAGCCTTGAGGATTTGCTTGAAGAATTGAGAAAGCTCTACGGAAATCCGGAGAAGGTTTATGTTATAAGGTTCAAGTTCAAAGAATTTAAGGAGGGGATAAATCCACACGAGATGTATTACGGCGATGCCGATCTAATTGAGATTGCAAAGCTCGCACTCGAAAATCTCAATTTGAAGGAGGATGATAGGAAGGTTCTCGAACTGTTCGTTCAGACTGGAAGCATAAGGAAGACCGCCATGAAGTTGGGGAGCATGAAGAAACGGGGCTTAATCCGCAAAATTCTTAGAAGGTGCTACAACGAGCTAAGGAAGAAGGGACTGATTTAGGGGGTGAATTGCTGTTAGGCTAAGAGATATAAGAGAAAGCCTGTTTTCGTTAATTCTATGCACGTTCGGAGATCTAATCACCGGACTGACTATGGGCTATCTTTCGCACGAATTCGTGGTTCTGCCAGCTTTAATCATACTCATACCTCCAAGTATAGGCTTGAGGGGTAACATATACGCATCCCTCGGCTCGAGGCTGAGCACCTATCTACATACTGGAAGGATAGAACCGAAGTTCGAGGTAAATCCGATCATAACCGAGAATATCCACTCATCTACATTCCTCTTGCTCGTTTTGAGCATATTCAACGGCTTCGTTTCTGCTGAAATCGCCTCAGCTTTAGGATTACACCCGTTTACGTTCGATTTAGTTTTGAACCTCATTTTGATCTCCGTTTTGGCAGCTTTCCTTTCAGCGATCTTTATGGTTCCAACAACTTTAGCCTTAGCAATCGGAAGTTACAAGTGGGGCTGGGATCCAGACAATCTAACTGCACCTCTGATAACTCTAATGGGTGATGTGGTCACACTTCCGCTAATTTTTGCATCTGTCGATGTTGTTTTTGCAATGAGTCTTTCGTTTAAACTTACATCCGTAGCGATAATAGTTCTCGCAACCCTAATCTTATACAGACTCAGCAAGGGCGAGATAGGCTGGAGAGTAGTGAGGGAGAGCTTGCCCATACTCGTAGCATGCGCCCTAGTGGATTTCGGTTCTGGAACAATACTTGGCAAAGAGGTCGAAGGATTGATAACCGTGGCAGGAATTCTAACGATAATTCCAGCGTTCTTGGAAGATGGTGGAGCTATGGGTGGGATCTTAGCTTCAAGGTTCTCGTCGATGCTCCATTTGGGTTTACTTGAGCCGAAGCTGATTCCAGAGAGAGATGTTTTGAGAAGCTTTGGAATCATGCACTTCTTGGGCTTGGTTATATTCACCCTTGTAGGTATTTTTGGGCAGATAGTGAACTACACTTTATCAATTCCAACGATCCCAACGATCTACATGGTTGCAACGACCGTTGTTGCTGGACAACTACTTACAGCTCTGCTGAACTTCATGGCATACTACTTCTCGATCCTCTCGTTCATGAGAGGAATAGATCCAGACAACGTTGGTATTCCGCTCATAACATCGCTCATGGATGTATTGGGAACAGGCTGTCTGATCTTATCGCTGAAGCTCTTCGGGATCATCTAATCAGTTCGGCATAAATTTATAAACCCAACATGCTAATGGAGTGGGATGCGATTCGTGTATGGGCCAGTTCCCTCAAGGAGACTTGGGCAATCCTTGGGAGTTAACGTAATTCCGTTCAAGACGTGCAACTACTCGTGCGTTTACTGTCAGCTCGGAAAAACCACCAATCTGATAAACGAACGTAAAAGCTTCTTCCCGAAGGAAGAGATTCTGAAAGAGGTTGCGGAAGTTGTCGAAAGAGTTGAAGCTGATCACATAACGTTTGCCGGCGAAGGAGAGCCTACTTTATGCAATGATATCGGCTGGCTGATAAGAGAGATCAAGAAGATAACAGATATACCTATAGCAGTCCTAACAAACGGCTCTCTCCTCTACAGAGAAGATGTCAGATACGATCTGGCTGAAGCTGACGTTGTAATCCCTTCACTCGATGCTGCTGATGAGAAGACGTTTAGAAGGATAAACAGACCACACAGAGACCTGAAAATTGAGGAGATAATCGATGGAATGATCGAATTCGGCAGAGAATACAGGGGAAGGTTCTACATCGAGATCATGCTCGTCAAAGGATACAATGACAGCGAAGAAGCTCTGTTTGCAATAAAATCGGCCTTAGAGAAAATCAAGCCCAATGGAGTCTATCTGCTAACCCCGATAAGACCTCCAACGAGCAAGATCGAACCAGCTGACGAATTCGGCATAATGAGGGCTCACGCGATACTGGGAGATGTTGTGGATGTTATAGATCCAGAAATTGGCGATTTTTCCACTGAATGTTTCTCCTCAGCTGAAGAAGCTGTCAAGACTCTACTAAAAAGGCATCCGATGAGAGAGGACCAGCTTAAGGATTTTCTCAAAAAGTTTGGAAAAGATCTGAGTTTGCTTGAGACTATCGAAGGAATAAGAAGGGTAGAGTATATGGGGAAGATTTTCTACGTTTATATGGGCCAATAAGATTTATCTGTCGAAAGATGACCAAAATACATGCTCGATCTCTTTGAGCTCTATCTGCATGAGGACTGTCCGTATGAGGATGAAACTACCGAACTTTTGGGAATTAACGGGAGAGCCAAGCTTAGAATAATCACACGTGTGGATGGAATCTCAGCATGCACGGAAGATCTGGCATATTTCTACAGAAGGAAGGGTGTAGATGTTCTAAGCTTTATAGAGAGCGGAAAATCATTTAGCGCTGGAGATGTCATATTCGAAGCTGAAGGCGATGCAAAGATGCTGTTTAAGCTCTGGAGGATTTCGCAGACTTTTCTATCCATAACCTGTGCGATCGCAACAGCCACAAGCAAGCTCGTTCAATTGGCCAGATCGGTAAATCCCAACGTTATCGTTGCTACAACGAGAAAGACTCATCCCGGATTCAGAAAGTTCGAGCTTAAGGCTGTGATCGCTGGAGGCGGGCACATCCACAGAAACTCCTTAAGCGACTCGATACTCATAACACCGAACCATCTCAAGTTTGTTAACGAATTGAGAGACCTCAGATCACTTAGAAAGATCGAGATAGAGCCGAGGAACGTTGAGGAAGCTTTAAAGTTTGCTAAAATCGCTGATGTTCTTTTGCTCGATCATTACACACCAGAGGAGCTCGGAGAAATAGTTCCGAGGCTAAAATCGATTAATCCTAACTTGAAGATTGCAGTGGCTGGAAACATAAACGAGAACAACATCAAGGACTTCGCCAAGTTTGCAGATATAATAGTGACCTCATCTCCTTACTACGCCAAGCCCTTGGATTTCACAACGAAGATCGAACCAGTTTAGTCCATCTCCACCTTGTCAGCTTCGCTATACGGAGTCGTCATGAGCGTTCGAATCTTCCTCGCGATTTTTCTACCTATCTTTGGCACCTTCATAAGCTCTTCCTCGCTCGCTGTGGCTATCCTTTCAATAGTTTGGAAGTGCTCAAGCAGATTTCTCGCCAAAACTGGGCCAATGTCAGATATCGCAGAAACCACATACTCCTGCTGCTCCTTCAGAGTCATCTTGGTTTTACCAACATGAGGACTCACAGCCCTCTCCTTTCCTTCTTGTTCTCTCCTCGCTATCACTGCGAGGATCTCAGCCGTTTCTTCAGCATTTGCCGTTTGGATTATCGGAATTCCGAAGTCTACGGCTATCGTTGCCAAGGCTCCTCTCATCGCATTTGGATTCAACCTCTTGTAAAGCCCGTTACCTTCGATTATCAGAATAGGCTTGAGATATGCCCTCCTCAGCCTAAGGAGCTGATCGAATATGTTTCTACTAACTATACTGTCTATGAAGTCATCAACTGTTTTCCTCTCAACCGCAACCCTCTCGCTCAAGACGTAGTCTCCGACATCCAAGTTCTGGACTCTAACAGCAATTCCCATCTCGTAGAGCTTTTTAACGACTTCGGACTTCATCTCTCTCGAATCTACGTAGATTACAACGGGCTTTACCATTCTCGAAAATTCTGTTAGGCTCTTCTGCCCCTCTGGCTTGGCAAATGTGGTTAGACTTTCTTGCCTTTTCAGCGTTCTTCTAAGTTGCTCCTTGAGCTCGTAAAGTCTTTCGAACATCAACCTCTCCTTTCTAAGGCTTATCCAGTAATAGGCTTCGTCTCTCGTTCCTCTGGTAACCAAAACCACGATCCTTCCCTCCCTCGCTCTCCCGGTTCTTCCCTTCCTCTGAATAGCTCTTATCTCCGAAGGAACGGCCTCATAGAACACGACCAAATCCGTCTCTGGAATATCCAAACCTTCCTCGCCTACAGACGTTGCAACGAGAACGTTGATTAATCCAGCTCTAAACTGCTCAAGAGTCTCGATCTGCTCCCTCTGCTTCATCCCCCTGTCATCAGCCCTATTCGCCTGCCCAACAAATCTCACAGCCTTAATTCCAATCTTCTGTAACTCCCTAGCCAAGACATCCGCTGTATCTCTGAAGTTCGTGAACACGATTATCCTCGAATCCGGCTTTTTAGCGAGCTGATCCTTAATGACCTCTTTAAGCTTCTCAAGCTTGGGATGATCTACTTCGCACTTCAAGGCCTTAATAACGGCCTTTCTAAACGTTGGATCTATTATGATGCTTTTTGCCGCTCTGCTTCCTCCCTTCGACTTGGCTTCAACCACAAGCCTTTTAAGATAGTGCTTGAGGGCATCTAAGCCCTGAGTTTCGATCAACTCGACTCCATGCTGAATTTTTAGTATCTCAGCTAAGACCGAAAGAGCCTCGAACAGCCTCTGATCCTTCGTTTCTACCGCTTCGCTCTGTAAGGCTTCTTGCAAAGCCAAGAGTTCTTTTTTTGTCATGTTCGGATTTGCGGCAATTCCTAAGCCTTCGAGCCTCTTGAATCTCAACTCTAAGCACTTCTTGAAAGCCTCTCTAACCTCTTCAAGCTCTTTCGGCATGTCAACCTTTATCCACTCGATCTTCTTTTCATGGATGTAGGGCTTTACATCAGGATCGAACTCCGTCCTAATTTCGATCTCCTCGATGTGCAGATTCTCAACTACTTCCTTTATTCTCTCAATATCACTACCGGGAGAGGCTGTAAGTGCTAAAACGAGTGGATCCTTAGCCTGCTTGAAGTAGGTTTTAGCTATGAAGACGTATGAGTAGTTACCCACAGCCCTATGAGCCTCATCAAAGGTGATATGGATAACATCTTCGAGCGTGATTCTGCCGGCGATCAGATCGTTCTCAATAACTTGAGGGGTCGAAACGATGACCTTCGCATTTTTCCAAAGCTGAATCCTTCTTTCTGGTGGGATTTCACCGCTCAGAGAGACTATCTGATTCGGAGGAATATTGAGAGTTCTCCTGAGGAATTCAGCATGTTGCTCAACTAAGGGCTTGGTTGGGGCGAGCATGAGGACTCTACCGTCTTTGTTGTGCAATCTTGAGGCTATAACAAGAAGAGCTATTACCGTCTTTCCCAAGCCGGTTGGCAGAATTACAAGGGTGTTGTGCATCAGAGCTGTTGCCGCTATCGCTATCTGATAGCTCCTTCTCTCAACAGTTCTCTCTTTAATCATGGGGTGGTGGACGTATTCCATTACCAGAAGAGGTTAGCTTCTATTGTATAAAACGTTTAAGTTTAGAGATGTCAAAATTTGAAGATGATCGATCCGGGGGATCTGATCCCATGGAGGATTGCAAGAAGATGGAGATGTGTGAGATGTGGATGGTGCTGTTGCAATTACGACATTCCTGTTACGTTTGAAGATGAGGAAAGACTGAAGAAGTTTGGTGATGTCCTTTGGCGAGGAAAGATAGGTGTTTACCTGAAGAAGATCGACGGAAAATGCATATTCTACAACGACGGAGAATGTTTAATTTACGAAGATAGGCCGACAGCTTGCAGAAGATATCCGTTTTATATCAGAAGGCAAGGGGACGATCTAGCGAAGTTCGGCGATGTTTACATTTATCTGGATAAAAACTGCAGAGGAATAGGAAAAGGTAAGAGAATCGAAGACGTTCTGAACGAGCTGTTGAATACGGCCAACCAAAAATCAATGGAAAAATCTTTCATTTCTTAAACAAACTTCTTTCGACTTTCCTTGTCATCCCGATCCACAGCCGTAAGGATTGCATATAACTTCTCAGCTAACGTTATAACCTTTCTCAGCTCCTGATAAAATAGCGTGAACGTTGCGTATGGATGTCCGCAAGGATAATCGTAATTGACTATAGGACAACCCTTACATTCAAACTGCTGATGCTTTACGCAGAATGATGTTATCTGAATAGCTACTTCTTCGATAGCCTTCAAACCGTTCAGAATGGACTCCCACTTCTTCAAAGCGACTTCAGAATCGCTCAAACCTTCATTCAAGTCCTTTTCGGCATCTTCAAACGTGTATAGCTTAATTTCCTTCATACAAAAATTTAAGATGAGACCTGCATAAATCTCTTTTTAACCCAATCGATTCCGAGCATCTTTATGAAGTATCCAGCCCTCGGCCCATAGCTCTTGCCCAAAATAGCCTTGTATATCGCTTGGAAAGCCTTGGCTGGTTTCAAGCCAATTTCGTTCGCGACCTCGTAAACGAGAGTGTGAATGTCTTCTGGCCTCATATTCTCATCAAGCTTCTCAGCAAAAGTCCTCAGAAATTCCTTCTCTTCCTCGCTGAATTTTGAGGGATCAACGCTTTCAGCAATCTCGAACTTCAGCTTTTCGGGAGCGAACTTCTCAAGCCAGTTCTTCGCATATTTCAGTCTCCTCTCGACGTCTCTCCTTGCTCTCTCGTCGATTCTGTATCCTGTTCTCTCCAAGATCTCAAGAACTTTCTCAAGATCCCACTTCGCAATCTGTCCAACAACTACGAGGTGTCTGAACGGAATGTCCGAATACTCAACATCCCCAACCAGAGAAAGTTCGACAGCTCTGTCTTTCTTCCTTATGCCTTCCTCGAACTCATCCACCAATTCGAGCAGATTTGCTGGATCGAAGTCGATGTGCTTCTTCGGCTTCACTCTAATTATGATGTATCGAACTATCTCTGGCGGAAGAACATCCAAGAACTCCCTAACTGGAATCACTATGCCCTTCGAAGAGCTCATTGCCCCAACGCCCTTCAGGTTAATCCACTCATACGGAATCGGATAAGGTGGCTCGATTCCGAATATCTCCCTTGCCAACCTTTTGCCTGTGTCGTAGCTTCCCCCAGCTGCTGCATGATCTTTACCGAAAGGTTCACATGTTATACCTAAGATCTTCCACCTCGCCGCCCAATCCACTCTCCAAGTAAGCTTTCCTCCACCTCTATAGCTCGCCTTTCCTTCGTGCCCACAAGCACACTTGTAGTATATCCATTTATCGTCGAAGCCAACCACTTTGGCGGAGTTTATCCTTCCACAGTTCTCACACAAAGGCATGAATGGATACCAGTCTTCCTCAAGCTTTCTGCCCGTTACTTCCTCTATTATCCTCGCTATATCATCCCTTCTCTGCAGAGCGGTCCTTATGGCATCTTCATACTGCCCCTCCTTATACATCTGATCGGCTTTTTTCACGATCACTGGAATTCCAAGTATTTCGAGCGATTCCAAGAAAGGCTCCAAGAAATGATCGGCATAGTTGTCGTGACAACCTTCGGGATCTGGAATCTCGCTCAAGGGCATGCCGACGTATCTCTCATACTCCTCCGGCAGAAACGGATACCTCTTTCGCAATGGGTCGAACGTATCGGCGATGTAAAGCATCTCAGCCTCTCCACCCTTGTCTATAACCGCTCTCCTGACAGCATCCGCGGTGAGCATCTCCCTCAAATTGCCCAAATGGATGTGGCCAGATGGCGTTATGCCGGTAGCTATCCTGTGCTTCTTTCCCCTCTTGAGCAGATCTTCAGCGATAACGTCCGCCCAATGGATCTCTTCCATCGCTCAAATACGAAAGGATGGTTTTAAAAAAGTTAAGAAAAACTATTCAGACATCCAAGCTGGTGGCCTATAATCGCCGGTTGCCACATTCTTCGGCCAGATTATGACTATCTTACCATCCTGCCACTGACAGATCCAGTTTCTGATGTATTCATCTCCCCAGAGCGGATCGTGTCTCTTCGTGAACGCAAAGTTACCTCTAACAGTCTTGAAGGGGTTGCTCGCATCTATCTTCTCCAAATACTTGACGACGACGCTTGAGTTGAACGGATCCTTCTCTCCGGCCTTAGCAGCTTGCTCAACGGCCCACTTATACATGAACAGAGCGTCGAACATGTCGTAAGCTGTGTTCGCATCCGGATAACCACCGTATTCCTCCTTCCAAAGCTTCAGAAACCACTCTGCTCTGTCGTTGAGTGGAATGGGTATGGCTCCGCCCGTAGCTATGAAAACCTCTCCGTCGATCTTTCCGTCGCTCGAATTCCAAGCGTTCGGGTTTATCGCTGAAAGGTCGTGCCCGAGTAATGGGATCTTAATCTTCATGTCCGTCCACTGCTTGACCAAAGGTATTCCACTCACGTGAGCGAGCAACGTTATTATAACATCCGCATGCTTGTTCTTCGCTTCGAGCAGAATCGAAGAGAAGTCTTCCGTTCCTTTAGGAACCTTTGCCTCCATTACTATCTCGTAGCCGTGCTCTTCGAGCATCGGCCTCAGCACTTTCATAACTCCAGCCGCCCACTTCGCATCGTCCCTCACTATTGCAACCTTAGTCCAGTTCTTCTTGAGTTTGCCGTTGAAGTAGTTGTGAAGTGCATCGAAGATGTCGTAAGCAAAAGTAGTTCCGTTGAGGGTTCCGGCTCTGAAGAAGTATTTGTAGTGCTCGTAATCCTTAACCACACAATCGGTCAGCGAAGGTGCAGCACCATCAGCGAGCCAAACGGTCTTCGTTTCTGCAATTACGGGCTGAGCAGCTATGGTGACACCGCTCGCGAAGCCACCAATTATGACCTTACAGCCCTTATCCTGAATCAACTGCCTTAAGGCTGTGGATGCTTTGTCCGGATCCATGCCTGTGTCTGCCCAAACCACTTCAACATTCTTACCCAAAATTCCCCCTTCCTCGTTTATAACTTTGGCAGCCAACTCTACGGCTTTCCTCTCAGCAACACCAAAGACTGTTGACATTGGCCCTATCACTCCCACTTTGATCGTCTCCTCAGCCTTAGGCTTAGTCTCGGCAGGTTTAGTTTCGACCTTCTGAGCGCATCCGGCAAACAGTAAAACCAGAACGAGTAAAATTGCGAGCTTCTTCATCAGATCACCTCATCAAGCCTGACAAGTCTCTTCGCCTTACCTTCGAACCTCTCCAAACTTCCAGAAGGAACTGCAACGAGCTTGGGCTTAAATCCCAAGAACTCCTTAACATCTCTCGCGATGGCTGGAATCAGGCTTTCATCACCCTCAAAAACGATCCTTATTCCGTTTCCAACCTCTATCTTGTAGTGAACTATTCCATAGCTCGCGAGTATCTCCTCCACATCGGCAGGATAGAACTTAACTCCCTTGTAGATCACCATATCGTCCGTTCTTCCCTTTATCCTTTTCATAGTCATGTGCTCAATTCCGCACTCACACTTGTCTCTATAAGCTATTGCACTCACTTCACCACTTCTATAACGGATCAACGGCATCGCTTCTCTGTTAAGGGAAGTGTAAACAACTTCGCCCTCCTCCCCGTCATCTACAACCTCTCCAGTTTCTGGATCAACAATCTCCACGATGTAGTTATCCTCCCACATGTGTAAGCCGTTCCTCTCCGGACATTCGAAGCCTACAGTTCCAACTCCACCCATCTCAGTTAGTCCTGGAATATCGAACGTTCTAACTTCAAATATCTCCTCTATCCTCTTCCTCATCTCATCGCTCCAAGGCTCTGCGCCAAGCAGCATCTTCTGAAGGCTGAGGGATTTGACATCGATTCCCATCTCTACCGCAACCTCAGCGAGTCTGAGTGGATAGCTTGCAGTAGCGCAGAGAACCGTCGTTCCGAAGTCCTTCATAAATCTGAGCTGATTTCGAGTGTTTCCCGGGCCGATAGGAATAACAAAAGCGTTTATCGCATCTGCTGCGAAGTGGAAACCAAAACCACCATTCCAAAGTCCAAAGGCTGGAGTTATCTGTATTATATCTTTCGAAGTTATTCCGGCTATGTAAAATGCTCGAAGCATCATCTCCTTCCACTGTTCGACATCTTTCCTCGTGTATGGAATTATTACGGGCTGTCCAGTCGTTCCGCCGCTCATCTGGATTCTAACCACATCTTCCTTCGGAACGCAACACATCTTGAGCGGATACGCATTTCTCAGATCTTGTTTCGTAGTGAAGGGAAGTTTCTCGATGTCCTCGACCTTCTTTATCTTGTCCACATCTATCCCGCACTCTTTGAACTTCTTTCTGTAGAAGGGACATCTCCAGAAAGCGTAACGGACTATGCTTTTGAACCTTCTCTCCTTTATCGCTTCGATCTCCTTTCGTGACATGTATATTCCATTTTTTATGCGAGACATCATCGATGCAAGATCGATCGTGCGTATTTAAACCTTTCTCATTTCGCGGGTCTGATTCCAAAAAATAAGATCTATCCAATTTTATGGGATTAATGTTATAAATAATTACGATTTTCATTTTTAAATTTTTATTTTGAAAATTTATAAAGAATTTAAATATTAATTGAAAAGATTAGTGGATTGTCGAATGATGCCAGCACTAGCTAATTTATTTTAACTTTTACTAAATTGTAAGGTTAAAACCTAACGTTTTCGTGTGTTTAATTACAATTTTGGTTAGATTATCATTTTAGAGCATAATAAAACAACAGATGAGGTGAAAGCATGAATATTGTGTGGATTGGACTTGTAAGCGCTCTAGTTCTGTCAGTTTGCAGTGGTGTTGTAGTTGCTCAAAACAAAATTAATGGACAATTCTGCCTTGAAAGGAGTGTTGCTGGCTATTACATGCCATCTAGTTCAGTTGTTCACCACTTCGCTAACGGAACGACAGTTGTCTATGAGCCAAATGGTAAGGTTATAGTATTTGGAAGGAATATTAGTTTTTAGTGTGTTCTAATGTTTATAGGAATTAGAGGGTGTGAATAGACAATGAAGGTCAAATTTGTTAGTACAACAGTTATTACAATAATAGCAATATCTATTATTTTTGCATCAATTATTATTATATTTAAAAATAATAACGGTAATAATTTTTTATATAAAAATTATAAAAATAATGAAATAATAGGAGGTCTTGCTGAGCATCACATTTATCTAAGACTTGGCGAAACCGGAAGAACGGAATACATTCTTTATACGAGAAACGAAACAGGAATTATTAAGTTTGTAGTTTATAGAGTATCGAAAGTCGGCGATACTTGCAAAATTGCAACACCCAGTGGATTAAACGTAAGCATAAATCCGTCAAAGGCCAAGCTAATGCCCCACAGGAAATACACTTTTGATGTAGTTATAAAGACGAGTGCAAATTTAACAGGGACATACACGTTTCTGATCCGTGCATACTTTAACGATAAAACTATAGATGACTGGCTGAGGATTTTGGTTGCACAATACCCCAATCCGGGTTTTGCATCGTTTTACTTACCAGGAATTAAACACGTTGGAAGCGTAACATTGAAGGCGGGTGAGACCGCCGAGATAAACTGCACTCTGTACACCGGAGAATCGCCTCCCGGAACTGTAAAACTTACAATATACAGGGTCGAGGATATGTATAAGACGAAGGAAATGCCCATGCCTAAGGGATTAAACATTAGTGTAGTACCGTCCGAAAGACTCGTGCGTCCGCACAGCACTTACATCTTCAAAATAAAGATAAAGACTGATCGATCGCTTCCATCTGGAAAATACACGCTCTGCATTGTCATCTCTGGAACTGTTGGAACAGGAAAAAGCTGGTTAACACTTAACGTTCGGTGAAAGCTATGAGCAAGATCATTATCGATAGAAAAGCTCTATTCGCTTTAGCATCCGAAACGAGGATAGAGATACTTAAGAAGTTAGATAAGAGAAGAATGACACTAACAGAGCTATCAGAAAGTCTAAATATGTCAAAAACAACTGTTAAGGAGCATCTCGATAAGCTGGTAGAGGCTGGAATTATTAGAAAGGTTGATGAAGGTAGAAAGTGGATATACTATGAGCTTACAGAAAAGGGCAGGAAAATTTTACATCCTGATAACCTAACAAAGATTATTTTGCTATTATCCTCCGCCATAGCGAGTGCGTTGGTGGGATCGTTCGAAGTGTACAGGTTCTTGACAATTAAACCAACTAAACCAACCTCAATTCCAGTCCCAACTCGAATCCCAGTACCTGCCCCAATTCCACCTCCCACTCCAGCCCCAACATTTCCAGAAATACACCTACTGTCAGGTTTAACTTTGATGTTAATAAGTATCGTGCTGATCCTATACTTTATTAGAAAAATAAAGTTATAATTATAAATTATTAAAATTTATTTATTATTTTTAAAAGTCAGACAGCCCCTGATTCATCACCTCTCAGCGCTCAGGGGACTTCATCATCCCGCAGACATTTCATCGGAAAGTATAATAGACTTAACGCACCGCTAAACCCGATGGAAATAATCCTCGTAGGAACAGCTCACGTATCCAAGAAAAGTATAGAGGAGGTAAAAAAAACTGTCGAAGAAGTTAAGCCGCAAGCTGTGGCGGTTGAGCTTTGCTACAGAAGGTTCCTCGCATTAACTCGGAACAAACCTCAAGAGATATCGGTAATCGACGTGATAAAGAGGGGCGATGTAGCTCTCGTTCTGTTCCAAATGCTCCTCTCATACTTCCAGAGAAAGATCGGAGAAGAATACGGGGTCAAGCCAGGAGAGGAGATGCTCGCAGCGATAGAGAAGGCGAAGGAGATCGGAGCGGATGTTCTATTAATCGACAGGGATATTGCCATAACGTTCAAGAGGTTTTGGGGTTCTCTATCCTTTATCGAAAAGGTCAGACTCTTTTTCCACATGCTTAAGGGTTTGTTTGGTGATGAGGAGCTAGATGTCGATGAGATGCTGAAGGAGGACATACTGGAGAGATTGGTCAAGGAGTTTAGAGATATTGCACCTTCGGCGGCGAAGGTTTTGATAGATGAAAGGGATGCATACATGGCGGCAAAGCTGATAGAAGCTTCACAGAGATATGAGAAAATAGTAGCAGTCGTTGGAGCTGGTCATAAGAAGGGGATAGAGAAGTATCTGAGAAACCCAGAACTTCTACCAGATATAAGAGAGCTCGAAAGCGTTAAAGAGAGTAAATTCAGTATCCTAAAAATCGCAAGTTTCACGATATTTGCGTTCGTAATTCTGACTTTCGTGGCCGTTCTATCGACGATGAACTCGGAAGTCATAGCTAAAGCTTTCCTTTACTGGTTTTTGATAAACGGTGTCCTTTCCGCAATCGGAGCCCTTATAGCTGGTGGGCATCCTCTCTCAGCCTTAGCGGCGTTCCTTTCAGCTTGGCTTACATCTCTAAATCCTATGATCGCGGCCGGCTGGGTTTCTGGGATAGTTGAGGCGAAGATAAGAAAGCCGACCTCTCAAGATTTAGAAGATCTCGCTACGGCGGAAACCCTTCGAGAACTCATGAAAAATAGAATTTTTAGGATCTTGCTCGTAGCCGCTCTGACGAATGTCGGAAGCATGATCGGGACGATATACGGGGCTTACGTAATTATGCAGCTAACGGGCATAAACATCCCGGAGGTCATCAAGCACAACTTGGCAAAGCTCTTAGGCTTTTAGAGCATCCCTCTGTAGAACTTCGTAGCTGGACATCCCATGCACCGCTTTTCCTCATACCTCCCGCAACCTCCGCAGTGGACCCCGCAAGGTGCGAATTCGAGGCTCTTTTCTGAAATAACTCTAATGTCAATGAAGGATTCGTAGTGAACCTCCTGAACGGGATAGATTTCGAACCTCCTTATTCCTTCCTGAGCTCTAAGGGAGCATCTCTCAAGGCTTACGCTTTCGAGCGTATGGTAATCTTCGACCCATATTAGGGCAAAGAGGTTGAAGCTTCCAGTTGTTACGAAGAATCTGACTATCCTCGGACAATCCTTGAACTTCTCTATTATATTCCTCAGGGATTCAGCATCTCCGATCTCCATCGCTATTATCGACAAAATCAGATTTTTTTGCGTTTATGAGAGATTTAATCTTGATATTCCCTCTTCTTGACACCCATCGTCGACAATCCCACTTCTTTGGCGATGCTCTGAAGCGTGGCTCTTCCGTTTTTCTGTATGGATATTATTTTGCGGTCTATCTAATCTATCACAGGCATTTGATCCCGTCCAATATAAATACCGCCAAGAAAACGAAGCCGAAGATGGTCTTTATAGCCCAAGCCGGAACAACTTTCGTCAGCCTCGCACCCGCTTGAGCTCCAATGATAGTCCCCAATCCTAAGCATATCGCTGCCGTTATGTCTGCAACTCCCAGATAGAGTTTAAAAGCTCCACTCACGACTGCCATGCTAATGAATGATGCAGGGGATGTGCCGACCGCAATCTTAACCGGAGAGCCGAGGATGTAGATATACGCCGGAACGAGCATGTATCCTCCTAAACCTGCTATCCCGGTGATCACTCCGACAAATAGCCCTATAAGAGCCTTTGCAACAGATGAACCGGGAACGATGTTCCCTTGCTTGGCTGTTACCTTCCTCTTGAGAATACCCTCATATATCATCCTAACGCTCACATAGAGGAAAGCAAAGCCCAATATCAGATTCAGAAGCCAGAGCTGGTTCGAAATGTAGAAGAAGATTATAGAGCCGATCACCGCTCCAGCGGCACCGCTTATAGCTACTATCTTTGCAGTGGAGTAGTCAACGTTCTTCATTTTCATGTGACCTATCGCTCCAGAGGTGGCGGTCAGAATTACCGCCGTTATCGTAGTCCCTATCGCAACTGGCAGTGGATATTTGAATATGAAAGCCAAAGCTGGGAGCATTATGACGCAACCACCTATTCCAAAGCAAACCACCAAGCGTTCCGGCAATCAGTCCGGTTATCAACAGTAACGGAACCAACACGAAATTCATAATGAGTTTAAAATCTAAAGTAATTTAGCTGTTTCTATTTAAAATTTAAACTTTGAATAATTTCGAATTTTAAGTTGTCTTCACTATCTTCAATTAAAACCTTGTCACTCATTTTCAATGGTGTTTTAAGATGAAGATGGAGACCAAGAGGATTGATAACCAAGGTAGGATAGTTTTGCCTAAAGAGTGGCGAGAAAGATGGGGGAACGAAGTAGTTCTAATCGAATTCGAAGATAGGATAGAAATCCTACCGAAGAGAAAGTCTAAGCTGTCCCAGTTTTTCGACATAATAGAGTTAGAGGTCGAAGAAGATGTAGAAAAAGAGATTCTAGAGGAGTTGTGGGAGTAATGCGGTTCATCGACGCTAATGTGTTTCTTTATGCAATGATAAAGCCAAAGAAGTCTGTTAGCAAGGAAATATTAAAGAAAAAGGAAAAGGCCAAACAGATAATTCTGAGAATAGAGGAAGGTGAAAAGGTAGTTACAACTGCTGTTCACTTGAGCGAGGTAGCAAACATTCTTGAAGCAAAGGTAAACCTCAAAACATTCCTAAAGTTCATTGAAAATCTTTTACTCGCAGAGAACGTTAAGGTTTTGCCAGTATCGCAGGAGGACTATCTAAAAGCGCTGTTAATAGCTAAAGAGAAAAACGTCAGTATAAACGATGCTTTAGCTTACCTGAAGATGATGGAGCACGGAATTAAAGAGATATACACCTTCGACAATCACTTCAAAAATTTAAACGTTGTAATCGTGCAGGAGTGATCATTAGTTCTGTTTATACTTTCGAACGGATCAATTTAGCATTTAAAAGATCATAGACCGGATGAGTTTTTCGGATGTCGTTAATATTTGACTAATCAAATCAAGTCAGAACTTTCTTAGATAACTAAAAATGCTCTTGTTTTAGCTAAACATGTTGAAAGTTATCAAAGGATAGTCCAACGAGTCATCTCTAAAGTATTAAGGAAAACTATTTTACCGCCGGGTTATAGCTCATAACGATGTGGAAGAAGATCGTCGAAAAGTTTGAGAGATATCCCTCTCAAATTGTAGTAGCCAAAGAGTTTTTGAGATTGGGAATTTCAGTCAGAAATGGGAAAGCGTATTGTGGTGAAATTGAGCTAGTCCCAACTAAGATTGCCGAAGCTTTGGATGTCGATAGGAAGGTCGTTGTCTCAGCAATTCAAAATATAGAAAGCGATGAAGAATTGAGGAAGGTCTTCTCATCTCTAAGGCCGGTGGCAAACATCACCGAGGTGGCGAGAATTCTGGGCTTTGGAGTTTTGGAGGTTTACGCAGAAAGCCACAAGGTTGGAATCGTCGCCGGAATAACATCCATACTTGCAAGAGAGGGAATATCGATCAGGTTTATACTTGCAGAAGATCCAGAGATCAGCGTGGAGTCTAAGTTGACAATAGTTACGGATACCAAGATCCCGGGGAGGCTTGTGGACGAATTTTTGAAGGTTGACGGAGTTCAAAAGATTGTGATAAGCTAATATCTGTCGATGGCTATGATTATGCACATAAAAAGATAATATTCCAAAATAGAAAATTTTAAATATGTGTTTTATCCTCATTAGAATCATGATCATTAAAAATGCTGATTTAACGAGAATACTCGTTATCTCGAAAATCGGTCTGGAAGCATACAACGCTTTGCTAAAGCTTGTGGGAAATAGAGAAATCCTGTGGGTCTCATCAAATCCATTCTTAGCTCATAAAGCTCTCAAAGGTCAAAAGGCTAAGATTTTTTCATTTAACACCCGAAGGTTCAATTCAATAAGCCTGAATCCGACGAACTTACAGGAAATTCTGCTTCAGGTTTCAAGGAATACAAGCCCAAAATGCGCCGTGATAATGTCCTGCCTTTCCGAACTCTTAGCGATCCACGGCTTAAACAAGCTTTACGGCTTTTTATTGCATCTAATATCCTCGATCGAGGAGAAGGGTGGAATGATTATTGGCATGATGGTCGAGGGAGCTCAATCAAAGAGCGATGAGATTCTGATATCCACTTTATTCGATGCAACGTTGAGACTTCAAGAGCGCAACAACGAAGTGATTTTAGTCCCAATCACGAGCTTAAACAGGAAGGAAGTCAAATTAAGGATTCTTGAACCCCTTACCGACGAAGTAAATCTCGGCACTACTTTTCCTTGAAGCCTTCGGGCTGTGAAACTTCTTAAACCTGAAGAAGGGCTTAAATTCGTTGAACAGGTTTTGAATCTCCTCGCCCTGGAATACCTTAACGACGAAGCTGCCTCCATTCCTTAAAACACGCTTAGCTATGTTAAAAGCAGCTCTCGCTAAATCTACCGAAAGGAGATGATCTATAGTCCATTTTCCAGTTATCTTCGGCGAAGCATCGCATAAAACCACATCGAACTCTTCCCTGATCTTGCGAATCTCTTCGAGAGTTTCTGGTTTCGTTATGTCTCCCCTTATGAACGCTACTCCTTCTATAGGCTTCATCGGGTTTATGTCAACAGCAACAACCTTAGCACCTAATTCAACGGCAACCTGACTCCATCCTCCCGGCGAAGCTCCCAAATCCAAAACCCAGTCTCCTTCCTTTATGATCTTGAAAGTTTTGTTCATCTGAAGGAGCTTGAAAGCCGCTCTGCTTCGATATCCCAACTTCTTGGCCTGCCAGTAATAGTAATCCTGACGATCCTTCTTCCGCCTCATAACCACACGATTTTGCTCGGAAGGATATAAGCTTAACCTCAAGGCTCAACCAAAGTCCCAATGCTTTCGAAATCACCTTCGACAACCTTCCTTATGTTTTCGGGCTCTCCCAAGAACACTATCGTCCTTATCTTACTCCTCTGAATTATCTTTATCGAAAGTATGTCGAGAGGAAAGTTCCCGCCCGCCTCAGCGGATAGATTTAGAACTATCTTCAGCAACTCATCAGCCTTTATCCTGCTGAAGCGCTTGGCGTTAGGATTCTTTTTAGGATCTTCCGAATATATTCCATCTACGGATGTCGCGTTGAGAAAGAGATCTGCCTTGACGAACTCAGCAAGCAATGCGGAGGTCGCATCTGTGGTATGGCCGGGAAAAGTTCCACCCATCACCACAACGTTGTGATTCAGTGAAAGTTCGTAAGCTTCTCTGAAATCTTTCGGAATAACCTTCGGAGAGCTTCTAAGTGCCGAACACAGGAGCATGGCATTCAGCCTCGTTACGTCTATACCAATATAATCGCAGAACGTGTTGTCGGCTCCCAACTCTTTTGCAGTCCTTATGTATTCCCTCGCTATTTTTCCCCCTCCAACGACTACAAAGACCTTGTTCTTCTCTGCTATCTCCTCAATCGCATCGGCAAAAGCCTTTATCCTGTCAGCGTTAAAATCGCTCATCAGAACCGATCCTCCTAAGGACAAAACTATCTTCATCCTTCCAAAGTTATCGATTGGAATTAAATCGGTTTCGACGATCGTCCTTTGTTGAGTTTTTCTAAAATCCTTTGCGGCGAAGCTTGCCACAATTTTGCTAAGATAAGGAATGACAAGGATTTATCGATCGATTCAAAGGAAATCGACAAAAATCGAATTCACAGCCGTGTGATATTTGTTTTTTTTGAGTGGTGACGACTTCGCCAATAACGTTAAATAATCAGTATTAATTCTGACAAACATGGAGTTCATTCTCATCTCCGGCAGAACTATGCATCAGGGTGAAACTCTCCACAGCAAATGTAGTGAGGATTATATGAAAGCTTGCGCGATCTGCGAGATGAATCCCGAAGACATGAGGGCTTTAGGAGTTAAGGAAGGAGACATCGTTAAGGTGATCTCCGAAGCTGGAGAGGTGGAGGTTTACGTCAAACCCTGCGAAGGGCTCGATAGAGGTATCGTTTTCATTCCGATGGGCCCTTGGGCTAACGCTGTAGTTCCGGTCGGAACGGATTCAACGGGGATGCCGAGCTTTAAGGGGATAAGGGTTAGAATTGAGAAGTCGGGTGGAAAGGTTTTGAGAGGAGATGAACTGGTGATGAGGTATGCCTACGATTGAGGATGTCGTCTGTCCGTTTTGCGGATGTCTCTGCGATGATATAATAGTTCACGTCGAGAACAACGAGATCAAGGAAGTCGAGAATGCGTGCAAGTTCGGAGCGCATAGGTTTTTGACCGTAAAGCAACATAGGATAAAGAAGCCGATGATAAGGGAGGGGCAGGATTTCAGAGAGGTCAGTTACGATGAAGCTATAAGCAGAGCCGTTGAAATTCTGACGAAAGCGAAGAAACCCCTCCTCTATGGTTTCTCGTCCACAAGTTGCGAGGTTCATGAGGTTGCCATAGAATTGGCCGAGCTCTTAGGAGCTGTCATAGACAACACGGCTTCAGTCTGCCATGGGCCAAGTGCTTTAGCAGTTCAAGAGGTCGGTTATCCTTCAGTTACGCTTGGAGAGGTTAAGAACAGAGCAGATCTTGTAATATACTGGGCTTGCAATCCTATGCATGCACATCCGAGGCACATGTCGAGATACAGCCTATTTCCAAGAGGAATGTTTGCAGATAAGGGTAAGCTCGACAGGTTCTTAGTGGTTGTGGACGTTAGAAAGACAGAAACTGCTGAGATGGCGGATCTGTTCCTGAAGGTTAAGCCCGGTTACGACTTCGAAGTCCTGAACGCTCTCAGGACGATTCTGAATAAAGGAGATATTCCACAAGAAGAGGTTGGAGGCGTTAAGAAGGATACTCTAAAGGAACTTGCAGAAAGGATGAAAAACTGCAAGTTCGGAATCCTCTTCTTCGGCGTAGGCTTGACTATGAGCAGAGGGAAGCACAGAAACATAGCCGAAGCTATAAAGCTCGTTCGGGATCTCAACCGCTACACGAAGTTCAGCATAATGGCGATGAGGGGACATTATAACGTAACTGGATTCAATGAGGTTCTGAGCTGGGAGTCTGGCTTTCCGTTCGCTGTGGACTTCACGAGGGGTTATCCTTGGTATAATCCCGGCGAAACGGATGCGAACTCATTGTTACAGAACAGGGATGTGGATGCGGTTCTCGTTATAGCGTCGGATCCAGCAGCACACTTCCCGAAGGAATCCGTGAAGGTTCTGGCGAAAGTCCCGCTTATAGTGATAGATCCGTTCGAAAGCCTAACCACCAAGCTCGCCGATGTCGTGATACCCTCAAAGGTCGTCGGAATAGAGGCTGAGGGTTCGGCCTACAGGATGGATGCCGTTCCGCTCAGATTGAAAAAGGTTATAGAAGCTAAAGATTTGCTTTCGGATTTGGAGATAATGGAAAGAATACTCGAAGGTGTTAAGCGTAAACTCGGCTATAAAGCGGAGCTCATGGTAGAGAGATAGCGCAAGAAAAATCTTTAAAAAGCGGATGTTTAAGTATTTGAGAGGGGCCGTGGGGTAGCCTGGCATCCTTCCGTCTTGGGGGGGCGGAGACCCGAGTTCAAATCTCGGCGGCCCCATCAAAGTGCCTTTTTAAATCTCAGTTCTGTGATATCACTGGTAATGATCGTTGTAAAGTTAGGAGGGAGCGTTGCTGGGAACATTCCAAATATCGTTCGAGCTCTCGAATCCACTCGCAAGGAAATTCTCATCGTTCCCGGAGGCTGGATGTTCGCAGACCTAATTAGAAAGCTCGACGTTGAAGACGAGAAAGCTCATTGGATGGCCATCCTTGCGATGGAACAGTTCGGATACTACATCTCAAACTTCGGCGTAGAAACGATAAGACCAAAGAATTTCGATATCGAATTCGCCGGAATCAGGGTTTTGCTCCCCTACGAACTTCTGATCAACAACGATGAACTCCCCCACTCTTGGGATGTCACCTCGGACAGCATAGCGATCTGGATAGCATCTAAACTTGGTGTTAAAGAGGTCATCAAGCTAACGGATGTGGATGGCATAATTCTGAACGGTAAGCTCGTTGAGATGATAGAAGCTGAGAGGTTGATCGGAATTAAAACATGCTTAGATTCCTACGCTCCGAAGCTGATGGTGGAGCTAAGCATAGATACATTTATCTGCAACGGGTTGTTTGCGAATAGGGTAAAAGATTATATAGCTAAAGGAAGAGCGAAAGGCACGTTGGTTAAGGGGAGGTGATGTTGATGGAGGCAAGGTGCATAACGTGCGGCGCTAATTTGATCGGAACGAATTACGTTGCTTTTCCCTGTCCGGAATGCGGTCAGACGATTTACAGATGCAAGAAATGTAGGAAGCTCGCAAATCCGTATAAATGTCCAAATTGCGGTTTTGTAGGCCCATGAGGTGATTGAAATGGGAAATGTGTATATGAAGCTTAAGGTAATGCCCGAAGATGTCGATGTCGATCTTGAGAAGATCTACGAAAAAATAAAAGAGGTAGCTCCAGAAAAGGTGGAGATAAAAGATTACAAAATTGAACCGATAGCTTTCGGCCTCAAAGCTTTGCTCGTAATGGCTGTAATGCCTGATGAGGGTGGAATTGGAGACGAGCTAATAGAGAAAATTCAAAGCATTGAGGGCGTTGAGAGCGTTGAAGTGGTTGCAACGGAGTTAGTGTAATCTTTTTTAAGATTTACTTGCCAATTTTTCTATACCGATGATGAGTTTCGGTCGCTCTGATCTGTGATGAAATTTCCTGCGGCTGAGGATCACTTTATTACCCCGCCCGATCATGATGGACAAATTGCACAGATACATCCAAAAGCTCAGGAGACTTGTGGAAATTGAACGGCAAGCTGAAATAAACGCTATGCGAGAGGAGATGCAAAGGCTCAGCGGGTTGGAGAGGGAAAGGCTGGGCAGAGCAATTCTAAACCTGAACGGTAAGGTAATCGGGCAGGAGTTTGGCTACAAGCTCGTCAAATATGGAAGAGCTAAGCCATTCAAAACAGAAATAAGCGTTGGAGACCTTATTTTGATTAGCAAAGAGAATCCGCTGAAGAGCGATCTTGTAGGAGTCGTAACCGAGAAGGGATCGAGGTTCTTGGTTGTTGCTCTGGAATCGGTTCCCAGATGGGCGTTGAAGAATGTCAGAATAGACCTCTACGCGAACGACATAACCTTTCGAAGAATGCTTGAGAACCTCGAAAATCTCAGTGAAAGTGGAATTAGGGCTTTGGAGTTCGCATTGGGCTTGAGAAGACCAAAAGAGCCGAAACCGGTTGAATTTGAACCATTCGACGAAAGGCTAAACGATAGCCAGAGAAAAGCTGTGAGCTTAGCTTTGGGGAGCGAAGACCTCTTTCTAATCCATGGGCCATTCGGAACCGGAAAAACGAGAACTCTGGTGGAGCTCATTCTTCAGGAAGCCAAGAGGGGTAGCAAGGTTTTAGCTACGGCTGAGAGCAACGTTGCAGTTGATAATCTCGTGGAAAGGCTATTTGGTAAAGCGAGGATTGTCCGATTGGGACATCCTTCGAGGGTTTCGAAACATCTCAAGCGATCTACACTTGCATTTCAGGTGGAGAATCACCCAAAATTTGCAGAAGTGAAGAAACTCAGAGAAGATGCCGAAACGTTGATCGAGCAAAGAGACAAACATACCAAGCCCATTCCACAGCTTAGAAGAGGATTGAGCGATGAAGAAATCTTAAGACTTGCGAAAAATGGAAAATCTGCCAGAGGTCTGAGCGTTGAAAAGATAAGATCCATGGCAAAGTGGATCGAATTAAACAGGAGAATTCAGGAACTCATAGACGATGCAAAGACGATTGAGGAGGAGATAGCAAAGGATATAATCGAAAAGGCCGATGTAATACTCAGCACGAATTCCTCAGCAGCTTTGGATTTTATTAGAGATGTCGAGTTCGACGTAGCTGTGATAGATGAAGCCACTCAAGCGACGATTCCAAGCATTCTGATTCCAATCGCTAAAGCTAAGCGGTTCGTGCTTGCGGGAGATCACAAACAACTCCCGCCAACGGTTTTGAGTGAAAAGGCGAAGGAGCTTAGTGAGACGCTATTTGAAAAGCTTATAGTAAAATTTCCACAGAATTCGAAGATGCTCGAAATTCAGTATAGGATGAACGAGAAGCTGATGGAGTTTCCAAACAGGGAGTTTTATGGAGGAAGACTCAAGGCTGACGAGAGCGTTAGGGAGATCACTCTCGCAGATTTGGGGATTGCAGAGCCCAGCTTTGGAGATCCCTGGGACAAGATACTCGATCCGAGGGAGCCGCTGGTATTCGTTGATACATCCAAATGCTCAAACAAGTGGGAGAGACAGAGAAAAGGATCCTTTTCAAGAGAGAATCCGCTTGAGGCTAAGATAGTAAAGGAGATGGTCGAGAAAATGCTTAAGATGGGTGTAAAAGCCGAGTGGATTGGAGTGATTACTCCATACGACGATCAGGTCGATCTACTTCGTTCTTTGCTTGGCGATGTCGTAGAGGTGAACACGGTGGACGGTTATCAAGGAAGAGAAAAAGAGGTAATAGTGATTTCGTTCGTCAGGAGCAATAGATCGGGAGATTTGGGATTTCTAACCGATCTGAGAAGGCTAAATACAGCTTTGACGAGGGCTAAGAGAAAGCTAATATGCGTCGGAGATGCGGAAACTCTGAACTCGCATGAGTCATATAGGAGATTCCTAGAGTTCATTAAGGCTGAGGGACAGTTCGTCATCGTTTGCAGTTCTCAAGCTCCTTCTTGAGCTTCTCCACGTAGGTTATCGTCTTAGTAACGATTCCGTGCAATACTGTTAACTCTCTCCTCGTGATTAGTGATCTTCCTAAGATTCTTCTGAGAGCGATTTTAGTCCTATCTATTCTATGATTTGGATACCAAACTGTCCGCATGAGCCTTTCGAAACTCTTTACCAAGTTCTCCACATCCTCAGCTGTGGCAAATACCTTCTCTTCTGTTTTAAACTTGCCTTTGCTCAGCTCATATAAGATTACAGCAACCGCATGGCTGACATTCATCACCGGATACTCTGGATTCGTGGGAATGGTTACGAGCATGTGGCAGAGTTCCAGCTCCTCATCAAAAAGTCCGTAGTCTTCTCTTCCAAATGCGATGACTGCTCTTCCACCTTCCTTTCTCTCCAAAAATTCTCTGAGTTCTTCAGGGCTGAAAATCGGTTTCCTTATGTATCTTTCCTGAGCCTTAGCCGTAACGCCAGTAGTTCCGATCAGGATGTTCGCATGCTTCAGTATATCCTCGAATCTTTCCAATTGAACTGCGTTCTCAAGAATATCCTTGGCATGCGAAGAGGTTATGTATGACTGTTCCGTAACGTTGCAGTTGAACAGATAGAGTTCGCTAAATCCGAAGTTCTTCATTGCTCTAGCTACGAATCCTATGTTTTCGGGGATCTTAAGTTCGGCCAGAAGGACTCCGATTCTCATGGCTGATTCTCCAGAATTTCTATTAGCTCGTGGGGGAGTAAAACCTTCACATTTTTTGCTTCATCGAACTTTCTGCACAATCGTTCGTATAACTCAGTATCTCTCAACTTTAGCAAGCTTTCGTCATCGACGGACAGTATGAGCACTACTCCTTTACTTGCTTCAGCTAACGCAACCCTAAGAAACTTCTCGTCATCTGGATCATTTTCAACGAAATCTCTGACATCATATCGATCGATTTTGCTCGATTCGATTACGTGAAAATTGAAGGGGTCTACAGTTATCTCACGGCATTTCTTTAGTCTGTGAAGTCTACGGATTCTTTCCAAATTTCTGATAAAATTCGCATGAAATTTGGGCAACGGATGGCAATCCTTAACCTTAGCCCGTATCATCTTGTATTCGTCCAAAATCTCCGTTGATAGAAGAATCGTGATGTCGTATGTTTCAGCCACTTTCGGAAAAATTTCTCCGAAAAGCTTGATCGATTTTATCTTATCTTCGCTTTTATCTCCGCACGGTATGAAAACGTTGGTATCTATGACTACTCTGATCTTTGGTTTGCCCATAAACTTACCTCCTCAGAATAAATGAGTGGTGATCTTTTCGGAATCTGGTAATTCTTCTAAAGTTCCATCTTCATAGACTTTGATATTCTTAATCTTAGTCCAAGGATCTTCCTTCGATCTCGTTAAATAGTATATCTTGACGTCTTCCGGCTTAATCTTGCCAACTTCAACGAGCTTTGCGATTGAAAGAGGTATGATTTCCGAATGTGTGGTCATAACTACCGTAAGATTTTTGTTGATTGCAATCTCCGATATTTCCTTCATCAATTCAAATTGAAGAACTGGATTTTTGTAGATCTCAGGCTCCTCAATTACGATTAAACTGTTTTTGGAAGTTCTATCTAAAATTAGATCTATCAAAGCTTGATCTGCTTGCCCGTCTGGAGCATCTTCAAGTGAGAGCTTTAAATCCGTGTATGGATCTATGATTTCGAGTGTTAAATAAGGTAGTAAAAGCTCTACCTTCATAATATATCCCATTTTACTTGAAATAGATAACTTACCCTTGCTTATGGCTCTATCCAAATCGAATAGGAAAACCAGACCTTGATTGGGCAACGGTAGTTCCTTAATCTTTTCATTGATTTCTATAGCTAATTTATGTCCCGATCCTATAACTTCCTTTTGTATAATTCTAAGAATTTGCAAACATGCAAGTCTTATCGATGGTAGGAGATACTCCTCAGTCCATTTTGGACTTTTTTTCATTTTTTCTATTTCTTCTCTTTCTAATTCACGTAATAATGCTTCCAATCTATCTTCTCCTAAATCTGAATATCTATGCTTGGACTTTAACTCAATGCAATGATCATCGATACACACCGACGCAGGATAGCATGGAGCATCATTTTCAATTCTAATTATTCTTGTTATATTATTATAAAGTAATTCTATTGTTTTGTCAACACCTATTTTAGATGCTTTGGAGAAGAAATACAACGCATAAGCTAAGCTCGACTTTCCGGTGGCATTTTGTCCTAAGAAAAGATTTATCTTGCTCAAATCGAATTCAATCTCTTTGATACATCGCCAGTTCTTGATCTTTACATGCATACTTTGTAATACATCTCAAGAATACTTAAACGTTTGCTAAAGGAATATCTTGGCAATTTCGAGGGCTTTCAGTATGTGCTCCTTCGCATTCTCCTCGATCACATCCTCATGCCCCGGATAAAGCCTTTCGACATCCAATTCTGCAAGCTTCTTGAGTGATTCTATCAGTTCAAATGCGTTTCCTCCGGGCAGATCAACCCTTCCAAAAGCACCATGAGCAAAGACCGTATCCCCACTGAAGAGCCACTTCTTTTTTGGCTCATAGTAGCAAACGCTTCCCGGAGTGTGGCCGGGGGTATGGATCACTTCGAGCTCAAGCTCGCCCAGATCGAATAACTCTCCTCCCTTAACGATAATGTCCGGCTCGACGTAGAAACGGTAGCCGAAGAGAGTGTATCCACTTTTGAGTAATTCAAACTCCTTTTCGTGCATCACTATCTTACAGCCAAACCAACGTTTCAGATCGATACAAGCCATCGCATGGTCGAAGTGGGAATGGGTAAGAAACACGAACTTTATCTCCTTCGGATTTATGTGCCTGCTTACGGCTTTGACTATGAAGGACGAATCTCCTCCAACATCTATCAGACTCGGCTTTTCATCGAGCAACAGGTAGGAGTTCGCCATGAGCGGGGGTGTCACGAATCTGATCGGTTCCATACTCTCAGTAATCTCTCAGCATAAATAATCATTCGATTGTCGACCTCTCAAAGGAGACCATAGCTAAACCCAAGGACAGTGCGGTAACCGCTGAGAGTATCACCCAATCCAATAAGATCGGCAGGCTCCGCATTCCTGAAAGATAGACCCTTGCCCCATCCACGGCGTATGTCATAGGGTTCAAATACGCAAGAACTTTCATCCAGCTCGGCATTGCATCTATCGGAAATATCGCACCGCTTAAAAAGATCAGTGGGAGTATTAAAATGCTCAGAATCATCTGGAATCCCTCCATGCTTCTCGTCCTTAAAGCTATACATACTCCAAGGCTTGAGAACGCTATTGCCAATAAGAAGCCGAAAACTATCGAAGGAAGAATTCCGAGAACGTTCATCCTAACAAGCAAGAACGAAAGAGTCAAGATTACTATCCCCTGAACTATCGCGATGATCGAATCTCCGATTATCCTTCCGGCGATGCTCTCCTTCCTCGAAGCTGGAGCGACTAAAACTTCTTTTAGAAATCCTAACTCCTTGTCCCATATGACGCTTATCCCGCTGAAGACGCTGTGGCTGAAGATAGTTATCATGAATATTCCCGGAGCTAAGAATCGCAGATAGTTCAGTCCTCTCATAAATCCGCTCCATCCCATCCCAAAGAATATCAGCCAGACTATCGAATTTATCATAGTTCCAAGCACTCTTGATTTCGCTCTGGTGAATCTCTTCAGCTACCTGTAGATAATCGTAGTGAACGCTCTCATCCTCCTCGCTATGATCTCCTTTATCGAACCCCCTCTCTCATCTCTAATCTCCCTCCCAGTCAGATGAAGAAAGACATCGTTCAACGTTGGTCTTCGATACTCTATCTCCAGAATCTTGAAGCCCTTCTTGCTTGCGAGCTCGAACAGCTTTGGAATAAACGCCATTGCATTCTCGACATCGACCTTTATCTTTCCATCCGGCAGTTTCGTATGCTCAACACCTTTAAAACGACCTTTTACCTTAAGATAAACTACATCCCTTCCAACTAACCTCTTTAGCTCTTCAACGCTACCAATCGCAACGATCTTACCCCTATCAATTATCGCAACTCTGTCAGCAAGTCTCTCCGCTTCATCCATGTAGTGGGTTGTAAGAAAAATCGTAACGTCCGAAGATTCTATAAACTCCCAGATCTTTGCCCTCGTTTAAGGATCCAAGCCCAACGTCGGCTCGTCCAAGAACAGAACCTCTGGCTCATGCAGAAGAGCTCGCGCGATCTCAAGCCTTCTCTGCATACCTCCGCTAAAGAACCTGACAACCTTATTCCTAATGTCCCAAAGCTCCACGGGCTTCAACATCTCATCTATCCTCGGATTTTTTATTCCATAAACCCCAGCATGGATCAGCATGTTCTCGTAAGCTGTCAGATCTCTGTCCAAGCTCGGATCTTGGAAGACTATCCCTATCATCTTCCTTACTTCTTTCTCCTCTTTAACGACATCATATCCCGCCACGACAGCCCTTCCACTCGTCGGCTTGAGCAGGGTCGTCAGTATATGGATCGTTGTAGTTTTGCCAGCTCCGTTTGGTCCAAGAAATGCGAATGTTTCACCTCTCTTAACTTTGAACGAAATGCCCTTCAGGGCGGTAAGGTTCCCAAATCTCTTTACGAGGTTCTCAACTTCTATCATAACTCGCCTCTAAATTTTTCGGCGTGCCTAATTCATAATTATTATATATTTTTGTTTTCATCATTGGTGATGATGAGGTGGAAGTATATCATACCCCTGCTTTTAGTGGCGTTGCTGTTGGCTGGCTGTGCTGGAACTCAGGAGGAGATAAAGCCAGTTGAGAAAACCACAACCGAGGCGACGGAACAGACGGAAACATCTGAGAAGTGTGAGATCCCGCCGAATGTTCACGCTAATCCGATAACAGAATGGAACAAGAAGCACACGATGCCCGACATCGATCCAACCGCTTTCGTTCATCCTTATGCTACGGTGATTGGTGCTGTTCATATCGGCAAATACGTGTGCGTATCTCCTCACGCTTCGATAAGAGGAGACGAAGGAATGCCGATATACATCGGAGATTATTCGAACGTTCAGGATGGCGTCGTGATTCACGCTCTTGAGACATACGATAAGGAGGGCAATCCGATCGAGAAGAACCTGATCGAAGTTAACGGTAAGAAGTATGCCGTTTACATCGGAAACAACGTCTCCTTAGCTCACCAGTGCCAGATTCACGGTCCAGCTTATGTCGGTGATAACACCTTCGTCGGCATGCAGGCGTTGGTGTTCAGAGCAAAAGTGGGAAGCAACTGTGTAATCGAGCCCGGTGCAAAGATAATCGGAAGAAGCGGAATCATAACGATTCCAGACGGCAAATACGTTCCGGCTGGATCAGTAATTACTACACAAGAACAGGCCGACAACTTGCCAGACATAACAGAAGACTACCCGTTTAAGAATACGAACAAGGCTGTGGTTCACGTTAACGTCGAATTGGCTCACGGATACAACGAGATGTTTAAGAGCGAGTAAGTTCTCCCATTATTTTTTTATTAAATCACGACGACAGGCTTAGGTTTTTATGAATTTTTCAAGGTCAGACTTCAGCAACTTCTTGATCTCCTCCGGATCATCTGTATCCAAGCCGAAATACACAGCAAAATCCTTTGTAGTGGTTAAAATTTTCGTCCTACCCTTCTTTTCCGCCTTCACGAATCCCAATTCCTCAAGCCTTTTCACGTGCTCGTAGCATCTATTTCCTCTAATCTTCGCCAATTTGCTAAGCTCTATAGGTTGGTTTATCGCTATTACTGCGAGGGTTCTCAGACAGCCCTTATCGAGCTCGCTCTCAACGAACCTCCCAACAAACCTCTGATATGCCGGCTTAACCCTCATGAGATATTTGTCCTTAATCCTGACGATCTCTATTGCAGTTTCTCTTGAGGAATACTCTTCAATAAGCCTTTCCAAAGCAGATTCGACCTCTTTAACACTCGTCTTAGCGATCCTCGCGATGCTTATGGATGACAGAGGTTCGGTAGCGGAGAAGAGGATAGCCTCAACCACCCTAACAGTATCCATATAATCAGCTGAGTGGCCTGATTTTTATATCTTCGTAAAACCTCTCCTGAACCAACTCTACCTTTCTCCTGTAGGCCAGATGAAGGATCGAAATGTAATACGATATCAACTTGCCTGAATCGAAACCTCTTGTAAGCTTGAAGAAAGATATAATCGGCCTAAGCCTAAACTCCTCCATGAGTTCCTCGTAAACTCTGGTTATAGTTTCTTCGATGTCCTCCTCATGCGGAACCTCCCAAATCTCTTTTTCTTTCACCTTCTCCTTTAAAGCACCTCTCCTTTTTCTTCTCTTAATTTCGAGCATTTCAGCCTTTCGCAACTCCCTTATAAGCTCCTGCAGGGTGGTGTATCTCTTCGGTCTCTTCGGCTTCATTTCTGGAACGGCCGGTTCATCCATCGGCAATTCAAAGCTCAAATCCATGCTAAGATCGATCTCTGGCTGTTCTTCCTCAACTTCCTCTTCATCGAAGATCGCTTCACTGACGAGTATCTCTGCCTTCATCCTGACGAGAATCGCCGCATAAAGCAGAACCCTCGCAGAAAACCTAAGATCTAGCTCTTCGACTCTCTTCAAGAATTTGTCGGCTAACTCGACCACATCGATGTTCCAAGGATCAATCTCACCCTTTTTGGCCATATCCACAATTATCTCAATCGGATCGCCGTCACGATGGATGAGTCCTCACCTCTCGTAACCCCTATCACTGCATCTGCCATCTCAAGCATCGGCTTTCTAAGCGAAACCACGATGAACTGAGCATCCTTTGAGAGCCTCTTTATCATCTTAGCCACTCTACCAACGTTTACACCATCCAAAAACATATCTACCTCGTCGAAAACGTAAAACGGAGCGGGTTTGAACCTCTGAATTGCAAATATTAAAGCTAAGGCCGCTAAACTTTTTTCTCCACCGCTCATAGCCTCAAGCTTCTGAACCTTCTTTCCGAACGGTCTGAACCTTATGTGCAAACCGCTGTTAAACGGATCGTTCCCATCCAAATACAGCTCTCCTTCCCCGTTCGCAAGCTCCTTAACGATCTCCTTGAAGTTATCATTTATCGCGTTGAAGACTTTAAAGAATGCCTCTCTCTTCATCTGCTCGTATCTCTTTATCCTATCAAGGATTTCTTTCCTCTCCTTCTCAAGCACGGCCTTCTTTTCCAGCAGATCGTCCCTCCTTGCTTTCACCTCTTCGAACTCCTGAATCGCTTTCATGTTCACATCTCCAAACTCTGAGAGCTGAGCATCGATCTCCCTGAGCCTCCTCTCAACCACTGCGAGAGGTGGAAGATCGTCCACTTCAACAGCTTCAAAGCCCTCTAATTCCTTGATAATCGCATTAAGCTCCTCAACCTTCGCTTTAAGCCTATCTTCGATCGCTTTTATCCCAAAATCAGCCCTCGATTTCTCTCCTTCAAGCCTTCTAATTTCATCCAAAATCTTATCCCTCTCTACTCTGAGCCTCTTTGCCTCTCTGCTGATCTCTTCCTCCTCCCTGCTCAACTCCTCAAGCCTGAGCTTCAATTCCTCAATTCTCCTTCTCCCATCCTCGATCTCCCTATGAATCTCCCCAGTCCTAAGCTCGGTCTGCTTCAATCTCTCTTCTTTCTCCTCGATGCTCCTTTCGATCTGCTCCTTTCTGAGTTCGGCGTTCTTAAGCCTGCCTTCCACGTTCATCAAAATCTCCTTATTTCTCGAATACTCCTCCTTCAGCTTCTCAAGCTCCTCAGTAAGCTTTGCAACCTCGCTACCCTTCATACTCCTTTCAAGATTCTCTATTTCATCTCTGAGTTTAGTTATCTCCATCTCAACTTCTTTAAGCTCCTCTTCAACCTTCTCAGTCTCAGAGTATAATTCCGCCATCTCCACTCTTTTCTCGTTTAACTTTAGCTTTATAGATTCCAAAAGTTTCCGAGAATCTTCGATTTTCGATTTGAGTGCCGATATGTCACTCTTGAGCTGAGCGATGGTCACGTTCAACTCATCGATTTCAGCTTGGATCGATCTCCTCAAATTCTCTTCCCTCTTCAGCTCATCGAATATCTCCTCCTTCCTCTGAATCATCCTGCTAATTTCTTCTCTAAGCTTGCTCTCCTTGTTTAGAAGTTCTTTGGAAAGAAGGACTCCCTTCTTCTTCTGAACGCTACCACCAGTCATAACTCCGCTCCTCTCTATAAGATCTCCGTCGAGGGTGACTATTCTCCTCCCGTCCATTAGTTTCTTCGCCCTATCGATGTTATCAACTACGAGCGTATCCCTATAGATGAACTCAAAGACTGGTCTAAATTTTTTATCACATTTTATTAAATTAACTGCATAATCTATTACGCCCTCTTCCTTCAAAATAGAGTAGTCCAAATAGACACTGACGTTCTTTATCTTGTTGAGCGGTATGAAGCTCGCCCTACCGCCATCGACTCTCTTGAGGAATTTTATAGCCTCAACCGCATCGTTCTCGGTTTCAACGACTATGAACTGCAGTGCATTTCCGGCGGCTACTTCTAAAGCCAACGCATATTCTTCCTTAACTTCCCCAAGCTGGGCAACGGTTCCGTGAATATTCCTAAGAATTCCTTTCTCCTTAGCTTCCAAAATCAATTCGACTGCCTTCGAAAACCTTTCCATCGTAGAAAGCTCAGTCCTAACTTTCGTAAGCTCGATCTCTTTACCCTTGATTTCCTCCTCAATCTTCGCAAGCTCATCTCTTAAAGCAAAGATTTTTTTGTCCGTATTATTTCTTCTGTCGATTAGAGCTTTTAACCGCTTCTCGGCATTTTCGAGCTCTGTCTTCTTGCTCTTTAGCTCCTCAAAAAGGTTCTCAATCCTTATTCTCTCCTTCTCAAGCTCAAGATCGTCTATCTCCATTCCAATTCTTCTAAGAGCCTCCAATAATCTGTCCCTCTCTCTTATAAGTTCGTTCCTTTTCTCCTTGAGTCCATCAAGCTGTTCTCTTTTTTCCATAAGCTCATCTTTCAATCGCCTGAACTCCTCTCCAGCCTCTTCAAGCCTCGCTTTAACAAACTCGATCTTCTGAAGGTTCTCCTCAACCAAACCACTTAGGCTCGCTTTTTGAATTGAGAGCTCCTCTATTTCCTTCTCAACTTCCTCTAGTTCATCTCTCAACTTCGAAATGTTCAGAAGGGTTTGAGTTCTTTCTTCTTCAAGCTTTTTCAGCTCGTTACGGTATATCTCTTCAGATCGCTTTATCGCTTCGATCTCGGAGTTAATCTTAACAATTTCACTTTGAATCTTCTTAAATCTGACGTCTCCTATCTTTGCAATTTTTTCCGAAAGCTCCTCAGCTTTGGAATTGAGCTCTTGGAGCTTGACATTGATCTTGATGACCTTTCTCGTGAGCTCATCCTTCTCAAGTTCAAGCCGCTCAATTTCGTTTTCAAGCGATTCCTTTCTGTTCTTCAGGTTCAAATGCTTATGAGCTTTCAGATAGTTCTGAAACCTCTCTTTCTCCTCCAAAAGTGATTTGTATCTAAGAGCTTCTTCTCTATCCCTTCTCAACGATTCAAGCCTAAGGTTTACCTCTGAAATTACAGCCTCAAGCTTCTCTATGTTCTCTCTAACCACCTCAAGCTCCTGCAATGCCTTCTCCTTTTTTTCATCGAATTCCGAAATTCCAGCTATGTCGTCTATGATCTTCCTTCTCTGAATCGGGGACATCTCAGATATCCGCGTAACGTCTCCCTGCATCACGATGTTATAGTCGTTGTGCAAGCCGAGATCCTCTAGAACTCTCTCTATCTCCGAATAGCTCACGCTCTTGCCGTTAAGGTAGTAGTAGCTGTAATATCCTTTGTCGGTCTTCTTTACCCTCCTCTTTATTTTCAATCCGTTTCTGAATGTTATCTCAACCTCGGCCTCGTTGCAACCTATTCTAATCAGATCCGTAAGCTTATCGGCTCTAAGGACTTTTGAAGAAGATGTTAAGCCCAAGCAGAACAGAATCGAATCGACGATGTTCGACTTCCCACTTCCGTTTGGCCCGCTTATAGCTACGAAGGGATAGTCAAAAGTAATCTCAGCCTTCTTAAAAGATTTAAAGTTTTTTAAGGTAACCTTTTGAATGAACATCTCAATCGACGATTATCAGTTCGCTCTCATCCTCTTTCTTCTCCTCTTTTTCTTCTTTTTCTTCAACTTCTTCCGGCTCCTTGATCTCGACGAGATCCCTCTTCTTATGCGAAGATTTAAGCTCAGATTTTATATACAAAATATCTGACATGACGTTTTCGATCGCTTTCGAGAGTTCGATTATCTTGGCCTCCAAATTTTTGAGGTCGTATTTCTCTTCAAGCTCTCTTATAATCTCTTTCTTTAGCTCTTCGATCGTGTTCGAGGACAGCATCTTCCTCAACTCCTCTAACTCCTTCTCCTTTTCTGCTAGCTTCTTTTCGAGCCTTTCCAAAAGTATGTCCCTCTCCACAAGATCAAAATATAATGGGAAGTTAATATAGTTAACTGAAGAATGCATCGAGTGTCTTCTGCTTGCTGACTCCCTTTATCTGAGCTTCGGTGTATCCAAATCTCTCAAGGATTCTAAGGATCGCAGGAATGACCTGATGGTCTATGTAGTAATCCTTATCTATCCTCCTTTTGTCTATTCCCGCTAAGGTTCGAATGGACAGCGTTTCTCCATCGAAGTCCTCGATCAGCTCTATGGGATAGGCCCTATCGCTTATACTCCCAGCACCCCTTACGATCACAAATCCCACCTTAGAGCCAATTGGATAAACAACTCCCATCTCCATAGCCCTAAGAGCGGCTTTAACGTGAGCCTGCTTGCTTTCATACTTCGAAGGAGGTTTTGTAAGTCCTTTATAGATCACATAATCCTCAAGAGGAACCTTTCCAGCCCTGATCTCTTCTATGACCTTTTTAACGTAATCTAAAGCCTTCTTCGGATTCTTCTCTTTCAAAATTATCTCTATCACCGCTTTTTGAACCTTCTTGGCTAATTCACACCAGTCTCCTCTTCTAACCTCCAAGCCTTTGACTACGATTCTTCCGTCCCTCGTAAGTCCCGCGTATCTCTTCTTTTCAACGAAGAATATAGTCCGATAGTATTCATCTATCTCGATCTGTATTGGCAGTTCTTCCGAAAGCCTATCTATGAGCTTCAGTGCTTCCTTCTCAAGCTCTTCCAAGCTCAACGCATTTTTCTTAATGAACAACGAATCTGTGTTGTGTAACAGCACGTTGTTACCGAAAAACGTGTGTGTTCCTTCAACTTCAATGTCGTAAACGTAGTCGTCGTATTCGATCTCTTCAACCTTCTTTGGATGGATTAGATCGAAGTCGTAATCTCTAAATTCACATTTTTGATCCTTCACGACTGAGCAGTTTAACCTTTTAAGCTTTCTATCGGTTATAAAACCTACTCTCTCCCTAAATAGAACCCAATCCCTAACGTAGATATGGTAAGAATAACTCGTTGGATTGGAATTTAGATATTTGTTTGGTTTGCTCTCTTTAAAGATTGTGCTCGCTATTCCCAGCCTTAAGAGTATGTTTTGAACGGCTTTGGCGATCTCATAGCTTGTGGTGGTTAAACGAACGATCGGTTTACCACTTCTAATAAGCACCGTGCCATCAGCTGTGAACAGACCCCTCAAAAATGCGGATATGTTTTCCTCGCTCTCATAGAATAGCCATTCTGGAATGATCTTGCCGTTTGAACTTCTAAACTCGTCCATCAACCTCACAAGCCTTAGACCGTTGACCTTTATGTCTCCTTTCCTATTTTTGCTGATCCAACAATTCTTGATGTAACCTTTCGCCTTAAGCGGCTCGATCACCTTTTTAACGATTTCATCGACGTCATTTCCACAGCTCAAGCAGAGATAATAGTTCTTACTGCCGATTGAAGAGTTGTATGAGCCGTCGCCGATGAACAATCCCATGAACTCGTAAACTTCTCTGGGATAACCTCTACTTCTACACTCGTAAGGCAATCTCTTTAGGCATATCAGGCTTTTAACGGTTTTTCCAAGCTCAGTGGGTTTAACCTCTACTATCCTTTCCATAATATTCTCAACTTTCGCCTTCTTGCTCTTGTTCAAATAGCCCATCAGGCTGTGATCCTCAGTTACGTCCACGAACCAAGTGTTTGAAAGCCAAACCCTGAACATCCTCTTTTTTGTTTTGTGGCGCATTACGTATTTAACAGGCTTAAACACGGCTTTTCCGTTCTCAATTGTTAAGACCTTCAAATCCTTTGGAATGTAATACTCCCTATCACCAATTCTGTAGTCGACTCTCTCAAAAAGGTCTTTAATTTTCTTCATCCCCTTATTCGTGTAAACGACGGTATCTCCACTAACGCTGTCTCCATATAAAACGTCAAATCCCATGTCTTCTGCGATCTTTATCGATTTCTTTATGCAGTGTCTTCCCCAAGCTGTGGTGGCTTCAGCACACTCCCTGCAATACCACCTCGCCAAAGTCCAGCCTGTATAGCCGTAGAACGAATTTGTAAGAACCTTCAGGGCGGACTGCTTTATATCCAGAAGTTTATATTCGTGCGATTCCGGATCGAGCTCCTTCATCCTTTTCTTGATCTCTCTCCTCCTTTCTATTAGCATCCTCAGAATCCTCCTGAAGAATCCGTCCGGACTCTTTCTAAATTTGTGTCCAACCTCCGGCGCTACGTAGCAGTCCTCACATCTTCCCTTCACGAGAGTATCCGGGCTTATGTTGTATGCGATCATGATCGAAGGATACATACTGGCAAAATCTAAACACAAGACATTTTCATGTAAACCTTTAGCTGGCTCTAAGACGAAAGCTCCTTCATAGCTCTCTTCGATCTCCAACGGATTCGGAGCGACCTCTCCTATCTTGTGAGCTTCGCTGAGCAATAGGTAGTCGACCTGCTTACCCCTTCCAATTCTCGTAACGTCATCCAAAGGCAACCTTATCAGCTTTGCAAGCTCATAGTGCATAGGCAAGAGCTCTTCAGCGATGAAGTATGTGTTGAGAACATCTTGCTTGGCATACCTCAGCACCTTCTCCCTTTCTCCCTTCGTCCAATACTTGTAGATGTCCTTAGCTTCGATGTCCGCGAGCTCTACCTTCGTCCCCAAATATTCGGCAACGTTCTCAAGCTTCTTCACCTTTACATCGCTCATCTTCAGAGCTATGTCATATAGATCGACATTCAGCCTACCTGCTATCTTTGGCCTTCCACCCCTTATAGTTAGCTCACTCCTGTCCCTTCCAATATCCAATCTTATTCCGTGCTTCTCGGCCCTCTTCTTCAAGTATGGCCAGTCGAAAGCATCTTGGTTGTAGCCAACGATCACATCCGGATCGAGCTTCTTGATAGCGTTCACGAACTTCAGAATTATCTCCCTCTCGTTGTCTCCATGGTAGAGTTCCTCAAAATCGCTAGACTTCACACCAATAACTATGATCGGATCTTCCTCAGCGTCAGGCATTCCAAATTCAGAGAGCATCTCGCAATCGAATGCCAAAACCTTTAGCTCTGGAAAATCTGGTCTTTCATCCCTTCGAACACTCCTAACCTCGTAAGCTTTGATAATTCCAGACCTTTCTGCAGTGGGCTCTATTACGATTCCATCCAAACAAGCCAAGTCCTTATCGATTAGATAGCGGTATGCAAACGGTATGTCGGCCTCCCTGACCTCTGCGAACTTCTTTATCTCCTCCCTTAACTTCGGAACGTGCTGGGGATGCCTTGTATAAACCTTAAAAGCTTCGATCTCTTTACCTAAGCTCCTAACGGTTACCTCCTCAACTCTGAGCGGAGTGATAACTTCGGTTTTCGTCCTAACCTTAACGTTTAATATATCATTCGCAGTGGGCTTTTCACCATCTTTCAAAACATAAAAGTAAGGAAGGAAGTTACGATCGTAAGCTACGAACACACCGTTCTCGTTCTTACACCAGAGCCTTATTATTGCCCTCCCATGCTCCGTAATATAATCTACATCGAGCAACCAAGCTTTTATCATCTCTAAAAATTTTGGAGTTAAATTAGTTAAACATAGCGGATCACATTCCGAGCATCTTCTCTTCCCACCTCTTGAGGTATTCAGAGCTCTGGCTAACGTCGACGAACAGCTGGGAGGCTCTCTCAACATCCTCAAGCTCGACCTTGCCCGAATTTCTCAGCTTTGCGAGTTCGTGGGCTGGAGCCAACAACTGAATCGCATACCTTAGACTGTTCTTAACCCCCAACTCCGTCAACTTGTCTAAAGCATCCTTGCTCAGCATTATTCCCGATTCCGCAGCCCTTATCTCTATGATCGTCCTTATCTCGTCCTCGCTGTAAGGCTCGGTCGTTATGATGAGCAGTCTGTCGAGCAGATCAGGCGGGATTCCATGGGGTGCGACCATGTCCGTTCCTCTGATCTTCGCAAAACCTCTGTTCGATGCCAGTATTATTATCGGAGCCATCTCCGACTCCATCGCTCTATTCATGAAAGCGAATAGCTCTATGTCCATCAGATGAGTCTCGTCTATGAACAGAACTCCCGGCACCAATTCCGCTCTTCCCTCCTCAACCCACTTCTTAACCTGCTCGTCCACAGCCTCTCTTATCTCGTTGTCTATCTCCCTGCTCGCAGGCTCGAACAGGCTGAAAATTCCACCTCTCCTCGCGTTAGCTTCATCTAAGTCGTGTAATGTGATTACGTATGTGAACTCCTTCTCCTTTTCTATCCTTCCCTTTGGAACATCTACAAGATCGTAATCACCTATGTCGAATTTCTTCTTGGCCCTCTTGCTCCTCCCTACCTTTGCTACTCTTCCAGTTTCCTTATCTATGACTATTACATCCCCAACCTCTATACCCTGATAGAGGAACTGTAGAGCCAACCTACCGCTCACGCTGAACGTCTTCTGCTCGTCCGTAGTAGCAAGTGTAAGCGTTGCGGATTCTGGGATCTTTTGCGTCGGGTTGTATGGATTTGGAACCATGTTGTAATCTAAGCCAACAACCTCTCCCTCCAAAACCACTCTCGTCTCCCTGATTCGGACACCTATAGCCTTCCTCATCGCTTGAATGAGCGCTTCAGTTTTCTTCATCTCACTGCTGTAAAATTCAGAAGCTGAAACGTGAACGAACGGAATGTCCTTACCAAGCTCCTTGCTTATAGCTACAGCTATTGCCGTTTTTCCTGTTCCCGGAGGGCCAGCGATCAGAATCCCTCTACCAGCCATCTTACCCTCCTTGATGAGTCTGACGATTATTCCCGCTGCTTCTCTCGCTTTTTTCTGTCCTACAAGCCCATCTGCAACATCCTTAGCTCTTAGATTCTCGTCCAATCCCAAACCTCTGATGTGTGAGTGAGCGCTGATTCTCTCAAACTTTTGAGCAATCTCTCTGATCTCAACGGCCATCTTAACACCCCCTTTATAATAGTTACAGTATCAGTGGGTCAGCAGAACTATATAAAGATTTTGCAATTCAATTTAAACTTCGATCGATCGAGAAATAGCTATGAAGTGCATAACTCTAACCGTAGATGCAATAATCCCGTTCGAGGGCAAAATCGTGCTAATAAAGAGAAGAAACGAGCCGTTCAAGGATCATTACGCTCTGCCTGGAGGCATAGTCGAATATGGGGAAAGTGTCGAGTCCGCTTTGATAAGAGAGGTAAAGGAGGAAACTGGTTTGGATGTCGAGATATACAAGCTCGTAGGAGTTTATTCCGATCCGAACAGAGATCCGAGGGGACACTTCGTCTCAATATGCTTCATAGCGATTCCAAAGGGTGGGAAGCTCAAGGCCGACAGCGACGCAAAAGAGGTAGCGCTGTTCGAGTTAGACAAGATCCCAAAGTTAGCCTTTGATCACAACAGGATGTTAGATGACGCAAAACCCTATTTGGTCGAACTACTTCAGCGATAAAAATTTAAAAAGCACAGTCCAACCTTAAGCCTGCTGGAGGTGGTCATGTGGAATTCTGTCCTAAGTGTAAAAGTATAATGATATATAAGGGAGATAAAGCTGTCTGCAGGAAGTGCGGCTACGAAAAGCAGGCTGATTCGAGCGAAGAAGTGGTCATAGTCTCGAAGAAGAACAAGGAGGAAGTTCCAGTCATTGAAGGAGAGAACATAAAGACACTACCGACAGTTAGAGTAGTCTGCCCAGCTTGCGGGAACAAAGAGGCTTACTGGTGGATGAGGCAACTCAGAGCGGCTGACGAGAGCGAAGTTCGATTTTTTAGATGCACTAAGTGCGGTAAGACTTGGAGAGAATACGACTAACTCTTCTCTAAAATTTTTATATTGTAAATAATTTAATTTCAATAATTTATGGAGATTTTATTGCTACAAATTTTCATCATTATAATTATGATCATTAATTTTTAGATAGTAACCAACTAATTAAAATCGAAAAATTTATATAGGCATTATTATGATGAATTGTATGATGATTATAGATATCATCATCACAGAATTAGTTAAAAATATATCTAATTTTTCGAAAAATAATGATAAAATATCTAAAAGTTTGTATATCTTTCATCATAATAATTATTATTATTTTATAAATTTAGCTAAATATAAATATCAGAAGTATGCACTATTATATCGGAGGTGATGCAGATGGAGAGGAAGCCGGAGGTTAGGAAGGAGAAGGAAGAGGCCGAGAAGGTGTTTAAGGGAATAAAGTTGCTTGCTGGTGGTTAATTTAAATAGTTTATATATAATAATAAGTTTGTAAAAATGTTTAGTTTGTTAATTCTTCATTTATACTCTTATAGATTTCTATGAGAGCGTGTATTTCCAAAACAATTTTGGAAATTATAAAGCTTACAACAAAACCTCCAAACATTATACACCCTGTGCCACTTTTAGTTTTTCTTATTTACTCCCAATCAGAACAGGAAATCAATTCACTAATATCTGCTACTCTATTCTCCTTGCTATTCTATTCTGCCGTAAACTTATGGAACCATATAAATGATATTGAAGAAGATAGACTCGCGGGCAAAAACAATATCTTTATTATTAATTCAGGAGTCAGGAAATCCGCCGTGGTGCTAGTAATAACAATGTTCATACTATCTTTTGTATCAATGTTAACTAATACAAAAGACAGAACAGGTATCATGCTTTTTCTTGCTGTTTTTATCGTTACGTGGATATACTCAGATAAGATGTTTTTTGGAAGATTTATAAGAAGATGGAAAGAACACTACATTACTGAGGTATTAACATTCATAATTGCTGTGCCAACGTATACTTTACTTATTTGGACATTCTTCGACGAGCTTTCTTTTAAAGCCATAGCCCTAGCAACATCGATGACATTTCTGATACTTTCAGGAACATTTCTGAAAGATCTAAGAGATATAACTGGTGACGAGCTTGCAGGTCTAAAAACTCTTGGAGTGGTGTTTAAACCAAAGACTTTACTGAAATTTTCGACATTAATGGTATGGATCTATTACATTACAATATTATTATTTATATATATAAATGTTTATAATCAATTAACAATTTTTGTGTTAGCACCATGGGTATGTCTAATATACTCAACTGCAAAATTTATTAAATCTCAATGGAGAATTTCCCCAGACTTAGTGGAGCACATAAGGCTTATGGTATATTCGAGTATACTTTCAGTAATACTCTTTGTTATATCAGGTCTCTTATCTCAATCATTGCAGACGTTCCAGTTCCACTAAAACATATTTTTGGCTCAATCTCAGTCAGACTTTTCTTATTTAGTGGTATTCCAGCAGCAGAGGGATAAGATGAAAAGACACCTAGAAATCTTTCACATCTTTCCCTAGCAAAACTGGTAATCTTATGGATTCTCTTTCCAAACATCATTATCGTATTATGATCTACTATAAAAAGATCAAAAGAACTATCCATTTTTTTCCTTTCAAAAAGTTCACAAAATCTTTTTATACCATCTTTAAATAATTCTCCAAAAAATAAAGATTTATCATAAAAAATATCTAAATCAAATAATGAAGGGTGGAAGTTCACAGGATATGGAAGCAGACCAAGTATAGAGCTACCAAAAGTTTCCCTACTTATAAAAGCCAAAACGTAAGGAGATACAGTCTGTAATCTACCTTTCTCAAGCCTATTTAGAGCTTCGTTCTGTTCTATTGGCTTATAAGCTCGAACTTTAGATTCCAAAAATTCAACTGGTCTAAGTCCGTTTATCTCGCCGATCGCTATTCCCTTCTTGACAACATCGACGAGTTCCACGTTTGGAAAGTAGTTCTTCATTATTTCAACAGTCTCATCGAAGCTGTTTCCTCTCTCTGGAAGAACATCGTGAAAGATCGTATTCACCTTACCCTTAAAGCAAACTGCAACCGCTCCCCTTCCTATGCATTCGTAATTTGCGAATATCACCGGAGTTCCGAATCGAGCTTCTAAGGGCATGAGGTTCATACCGATTATCGGGGTTTCGTTGGCCATTATCCTTAAAGCCTTGTTCACCGGATAGATATACCTCGATTCGAGCATATTGGAATACTCCCTCAAAACCCTGAGCTTGTCTTCGAGCGTCCTTGCCCTCTTATACTTTAGATAGTAGTGGATCCTGTCATTGATCCCGATCTTCAGCACGTCGAATCTACTCTGAAAGTAGAAAGCCGGAAAAATTAGAATTATCGAATCCCAGCCGGTTCCAACCTTTTCCTTTAACCTTCTGAACGTTTCGGCTGTGTTCCTCCCCTTTGCCCAGAACACATCAACGCCTTCAGCTTCGATCAATATCATCGCGAGACCTCGCATCCAAGCGCATTCGGCCGTAGCGTAGCCTTCGACGAAGCAACCAGCCATCTTGGCGTTCGGAAACTTTCTTTGAAGAAACTTTATAATTTTATTATGATCTTTCCAGACACTCTCAGTGAGGAAAACGAATAAGAAGTTGGGTTCAAATCCTAAGTCAAGCTTAGCCTCTAAATCTCTAACGACATCTCCGTATTCTGTAAAAGGAGTGTGAACAACCTCAACTCTCATATCAACTCCCTAATCTTCATACAGACAGATTCCACGTCAGCTTCCAATTTGTATAGAGAGGCGTTCTCATCCACTATCAACGTCAACACGAGGGTTCTCGAAACGGGATACATCTTAACCAACACATCTCGAAATTTAAAACTTAGGTCGTCGAGATCCTTGTTAAATATGTGGTAGAGGGCGTCCCTTATCTGGTTTTCGAGCCAGTAGAGAATGCCTAAAATCGTGAGATCCCTCTTCCTTATCTTAGCTAGAATAGGAGTGCCGTCTATTCTGTAAAGGACTATCATCCTAACGCTCGGATCGGATGTAATAGGCTCAAGAATCTCAGACATCTCTAATAGCATTCGATCACCCTCTTTATTATCTTGGCTATGTCTTCCCTCGAATACGGGACTTCATCCTCAGCAAGCTTTTCCAGCCTTTTTAGCAAGGAAGACGGGATATCCTCCCTTCTAACACCCAATTCATCGAGAATCTCGTCTATCTCTATCTTGGTTCTCATATTGACTACGTAACTCGAACCTTCGACTACTATTCCCAATCCTCTAAGAATTCTATATGGAAAAACACCCTCAGCATGCCAAGAACCTCTATGCTTTATTATCCTTAGAGTCCTGTTGAACGCTTCACCGTAACCGATATTCTTCATGTGAATTACGCTATCCCCCAAGAATACGGGAACTGTTATGGATGGATCGTTGAGATTTCCATCTAACGGTTCTTCAAGCGTGATAAGCGAAGTTCCGGCTTCTCTAAGTCTTGAGAAGAACCAGTTTACGTCCTTTCTCATCTCGAAGCTGAGCGAGGCTATGAGTGGTGTAAAGGAATCCACAACAATTCTAACACCATTGTTAGAAGCATTACTTAGGATGAAATCCAACAACTCGCTATTTAGATAAACTATATCTTCGACGTGAAAGTTACTTCCAATTAGAAGTTTACCACTCTCAATATAATCGACCATTTCCCCCCAGCCCATTGATAACGCCAATTCAATAACACTCTTTTCGTTCATGTCGAATGAAACGAATATACCCTTCTCATCATTTTCCAAACCTTTAAGCAAAAACTGCAATGCAAAAATGGTTTTACCTACACCAGCTGAACCTAAGACTACATTTACGGTATTGGGACGATAACCACCATCCAAAAGCTCATCTAACCCCAAGATCCCCGTCTTGACTCTCTTGGCATCATCATGCCTCATTAAGCGAAAGGTCTGCGTAGGATATTTATAAGTTTTTTAGTTGGACTACGCAAATGCTTACGCATCCGCTTATGTAGATGGCACGAGAAACGTCGAATTTCAAGAAGATCATAGAGGATGTAAATTTTCAAAATAAAAAGATAAATTTTCAAGTTTATTTATCTTCGATACCCCTTTCGGTAATTCTGAAAACTACCTCTCCTTCCGGCAGGTGTGGCGAATCTATCAACCTCGCAACTCTAAGCTCTCCCTTGCTCTTCTTCAGGTAAATTCTGAAGGTTGCAGTGTGAGCCACTACATGTCCACCTATCGGCCTCGTTGGATCACCGTAGAACGCATCAGGCTTTGCCTGAACTTGGTTCGTGACCACTATCGCAGCGTTGAAGATTTCGCCGAACCTCATCAGATCGTGGAGGTGTTTGTTCAACTTTTGCTGTCTGTCAGCTAAAGTTCCTCTTCCAACGTATTCCGCTCTGAAGTGAGATGTTAAGGAATCTACTATGAGCAGTCTTACCGGCTTACCTTCTTTCATCAACTTCTGAGCCAACTCCTTTGCGTTGTCAACGAGTAGCATCTGATGGTTCGAGTTGTAAGCCTGAGCAACGTATATGTTCTTCAAAACATCCTTGGGATCCAACCCCTTGGCTTCGGCCATCTGGACTATCCTCTCCGGACGGAATGTGTTTTCCGTATCGATCACGATTACCGAGCCCTCAAGCCCACCCTGATCCTTCGGAAGTTGAACGTTTACTGCAAGCTGGTGGCATATCTGAGTCTTTCCTGATCCAAACTCTCCGAAGAGCTCGGTAATAGCCTGAGTCTCGATTCCTCCACCTAAAAGCTCATCTAAAGCCTTGCTACCCGTTGTGATCTTACCTATACTCTGCCTTCTCTCCAACAACTTCTCTCCGCTCTCGAATCCACCCATATTAGCCAATTTTCTCGCAGCTGTGATGATCTTAGCAGCGGTAGCCTCCCCTATCTCGGCTACAGCACTAAGCTCTTGAGGAGACGCAACAGCTACAGCCTCAATCGTCGTGAATCCAGCCTCTCTCAATTTCTCAGCTATCGCAGGCCCAACTCCCGGTAAATCTTCAAGATCTACCATCTTTCCTTCAATTCCCTCCTCAACATCCTTCTTCGCCATACATTCACCTCTCCGTTACGCTTAAATACATCCTAACCAACTATATATCGCTCCGCTGTCCACGCCCGAGTGATAAACATGATCTCGGGTCGGTTGGCGGAGCTACAATCTTTATATCAAACTGATTTTTCACTTGTTGTCTATGATCGATTCGGTTTTTGAGCTATTTTAATCTTACGAATATATGTTCCAACTGATATAATATATATTTTTTATGAAATTGGATTATGATTTATAACCTCTATGATTGAATCTTAAACGGCTAAAGAATTCTTAGCCCGATATTATATTTTTAAAGGATCTTCAGAATTTTACCAAATCATCGAAAGAATTATATAGCGATGATATGAGTGTTATGAAAAATTTAAAAGAGGGTGATGGGATGGACGTAGAGCATACGAAGAAGATTTTGGAGGAGAACAACGTTAAGCAAGTTCTTTGTGCGTTTCCAGATGTCAGAGGATACCTAATGATGTTCTCAATTCCAGCGAGAGAGTTTATTGAGGGCGACGCTTTCGAAGGAATCGGTTTTGATGGATCTTCCATAAGAGGTTTCAAGACGATCGAACAGAGTGACATGGTCTGGAAGGCAGATCCGAGCACTCTAAGAGTAATCCCGTGGATCGACGATCCTATTCAGAAGAGTGCGATAATGTTCGGTAACGTCTATGAGGCTGGTGGAGAGCAACTTGCAGAGTGTGATCCAAGAGGATACGTAGCGGAGAGACTTGAGAAGCAGCTCAAGGAGGAAGGAAAATCTGCAATCTTCGGCCCAGAAATTGAGTTCTTCGTCTTCGAGAGCGTCGATCCGACAATGCTTGCATGGGATCTCTGGGTTTCTCCGAACGGTGGTGCTGGAGACTCATGGGGTCCGCCGAGGGTAATGCCCGAAAGCCCCGAGCTCATGGCTGGAAACAACTTCATAATAAGGCCAAAGGAGGGCTACTTCAGACCACCGCCAGAGGATACCACCGTAGAATACAGAAACTTGCTCGTCCACTACTTGGATCAGCTCGGCGTTACGATTGAATACCATCACCACGAAGTCGCTGCCGGGCAGGTTGAGTTGGACTTCAAGCCGAAGCAGATGGTTGATGTCGGTGATGCGTTCTACCTCTACAAGTTCACAGCGAAGAACGTTGCCAAGATGATGGGGCTCATAGCGACATTCATGCCGAAACCTCTCTACTTGGACAACGCGAGCGGAATGCATACACATCAGAGCCTATGGAAGGGTGAGCCGTTCAAAGGCAAGAACCTCTTTGCGGATCCAGATGACGAGTTTGGCTTGAGCCAGACGGCAAGATACTACATCGGTGGATTGCTCGAGCACGCTAAGGCTTTGACAGCTCTATGCTGTCCAACCGTGAACTCATACAAGAGACTCGTTCCGGGATTCGAGGCTCCGATCTACATTTGCTGGAGCCCAAAGAACAGATCTGCATTGGTTAGAGTCCCGGTCTACTTCAAGAAGCCTTCAGCTATCAGAGTCGAATACAGAGGTGCCGATCCGAGCTGCAACCCATACTTGGCCATTCCAGCGATGCTCGCTGCTGGTTTGGATGGTATCAAAAAGAAGATCGACCCCGGTGACCCACTGATGAAGGACGTATACGAGCTATCACCGAAGGAGAAGAAAGAGCTTGGAGTTGGCGAGTTACCGACAACGCTTAGAGACGCTCTCGATCACTTGGCAAGCGACGAAGTTCTGCAGAAGGTTCTCGGAAGCCACATCTTCGACGCCTTCATGAGCATAAAGATCGACGAGTGGAACCAATATTGCTTATACATCACACCTTGGGAGTTCATGAGGTATCTGGATATCTAACATAGCTTTATTCCGAGTAGTCTCAGAAAATTCGAGGTAAACGCAACCAAAATTTTTATCATTCATAGCTTAAGTTTTAACATCGTTCAATTCTCAAGGCCGATCTTTATAAATTTAGTCAAAAAATTTTTTAACCAAATTGTCTGACGCTTAAAAATGCTTTAGCTGAAGCTATATTTTGATCAAAATTTTATAATTGACGAAAATATTAAATATGAGAAAAGCAATAGCAAATATTGGAGGTGTTAAATATGGGGGTCCATAGAATTACGAGCGAGGCTGCCAAGTATTACGCCAAGAGGGAAAAGGTTTTGGGCGCTGGCATCGCTCTTCTAGGTTCCGCAAGTGAAAAGCTCGACAAACTTACGAAGGAACAGTTGGAAAAGCTTGGTGACATCGCTGCTGAGTTACTTCCTCACGCTCCCGGCTATGCTGGAAAGCTAATGCCGATCATCGCGAGGTTGTTTTGGAAATTGGCTGGAGTTGGCGAGAAGGAGTATAAATTCGTGGAACTCGACGAACTTGAAAGGATGATCGAAGAACTGAAAAAGGAAATCGGCGAATAAATTTAATTTTTTAAGTTGTTTTCTTTTTAAACTGGCTCTCGTATAGTCTTGCAACTCTGTCTATCGTATCAGCTTCCTCTGGACTCTTGTCGTCTCTCACCCTTATGAAACGTGGAAATCTCAAGGCGTATCCACTTTCATATTTCGGACTCTTCTGTATCTCCTGATACGCTACTTCAAACACTATCTTCGGCTGGAACTTGATCTTCTTCCCTTCTTCATATTCGATGAGTGGTTTGAAGAGTTCCGTCAACTCCTCAAGGTCTTCATCCGTAAATCCGGTTCCAACCTTCCCGATGGGCAGTAGCTTTCCCGTCACTGGATCAATACAAGCCAGTTCGAACGAACTTATGAGGTGGCTCCTTCTCCCTTCGCCCCATTCACCACCTATGACGACCAAATCCAGAGTTTCCATGACCTCCTTCAGCTTAAGCCAGTGCTTACCTCTTTTTCCGGGGATGTATGGCGATTTCGGATTTTTGAGCATCGCCCCCTCATGCCCCGCTTCTAAGGCTTCTCTGAATACCTTCTCTATCTCCTCTTTTTTATTCGTAACCACTTGCTTCGCAATCTTGACTATTTCATTCTCCCTAACGACGGATTCGAGCACTTTCCTCCTCTCCTCAAGCGGAAGATCGATTACTTCACCATCGTTGTATAGGATATCGAAGAAGTAAACGATGAGCGATATTTCACCCATAACCTTTGTTATTTCGTGCTTCCTTCTGAACCTCCTGAGCACATGTTGGAACGGCATCGGCTTACCATCCTTCACGGCTATAACTTCCCCATCCAAGATCACACCTTCCTTAACGCTCTTCTTGATAGCCTCTACAACCTCAGGCAAAGCTTTGGTGACGTTTTCTAACCTCCTCGAATAGATCGTAACCTTTCCATTGCCCCAATGAACCTGAACTCTGCTTCCATCGAACTTCCACTCCACTGCAACGTTCTTCATTTCCCTGATCGCTTCCTCTATGCTTTCGGCAACCTGAGCGAGCATCATCCTAACGGGCACATGTAACTCGATCTTAAGCTCTTTAAGTCCCTCCTTACCCTTATTTTTAGCTACAACCGCCACTCTACCGAGATCATTCGTTATCATGTATGCTCTCTCGACCAATTCTGCATCCACCAAAAAAGCCCTCGCTATCGCATCCCTGATAATTCCTTCTCCAACGCCAAGCCTCATCTCTCCCAAGATCAACCTCGTAAGATACCTCGCCTCTATCGGCGATGCAGAAACGTAGAGATCTGTTAAGAGCATAACTTTCCTCTTCTGGCTTCCTTCTCCTTCAAGCGATGCTATCTTGTCGAATATTTCTCTAACCTTTGCAATTGTAAGTTCTTCGGCAAAGAGGGTCATCTGCGACTTTCCCCTTATCAACTTCTCCGCAGCTAAACCCAAGTCGCCATACTCCTTAACGAGTTGCTCTATCTTTCTTCTGTCAACCCCGCTGACTACTTTGAGAGCTTCGTAGATGAGGCCAACACCCACTCCAAGCTCCCTCTCGTCCCAGCTCGGATAAACCTGACCCATGAGGAAAAGGATCACGTTGTAAAGGTCGTCATCGTTCTCAATCCTCTTTATGAATGTGGCTATTCTTGCCGTCATTTCGAGAGTCGAGGATATTCTTTCCAAGATGGAGCAGAATTCCGCAAATTCACGAAACGTTAGGCTCATCGATAATTGTGCATCGGTATCGTATAAGCAACTTTCGACTCAAAAAAATTGAATATAGAAATTCATTCTAACTTATTCAAAAATTCTTCATGTGTTAAGACTTCCCCAAACGCTGGGAATATCCTCTCCTCAGCAAACTTTTGCTCCTCTTCCGATCTCGCAACCGTGCAGTCCTTGATAACTACAACATTGTATCCTCTGTCGTAAGCTTCTCTGACCGTGGATTCGACGCAGAAGTTCGTTATGAAACCAGTAACAGCAACGTTCTTAATCCCTCTACTTCTCAGAATGAAGTCCAAGTTCGTCGAGGCGAAGGCTCCGATGGTCTTCTTACCCTCAACCACTATATCCTCCGGAGCAGGCTTTAGCTCGTCTACCCATTCTACGCCCTTAGATCCCTTTTTGAATGCACCGCTGTCAACTACAGCCTTTAGAATTCCGGTCGGATTGCCAAGCTCCTTGTAATCTTCGCTGAACGATATGGGTATGTGAACGATGAGACAACCTTTTCTCCTAGCCTCTTCAACGAGTTTGGCCGTTCTTGGAATTACACCCTCAAGCTGGTCCTTTACAAGCCCATAAAGAATTCCATCCTCTGAGCAAAACTCCTTTTGAAACTCTATAAGCAAAATCGCAGTCTCGTTCGCCTTCATACATTTAAAATTTATAATGATTAAAATAAAAGATTTTCTTTTTGATTATCTTAAACCTACAAGCTCCTCCAGAGCTTTCTTGGGATCTTTAGCTTTAACTATCCCGCTCGCTAACAGAACACCTTCAGCTCCCAAATCCAAAGCCGCTACGTAATCTTCGTGGTTGGTTATTCCAGCCCCACAGAGCACTTTAACCTTCGGATTTACCTCTTTGGCAGCTTTTACAGCACCTTCCACAACTTCCGGCTCAGCTTTGCTGACTGGAATTCCTGTTCCAATCAGTTCTGGCGGTTCGACGGCTACATAGTCAGGATCCAACGCTGCTGCTGCTTTTGTCGTTGCGACGTTGTTCGTGCAGACAACCGAAATCAAATCCAGCTTCTTGAACTTACTAACGAGAAATTCGATATCCGCAAGCCTAAGCCTTCTCTCGCTGTGATTAATCAAGCTCCCCTTTGCTCCGGCTTCTTTTATCATCTCAGCCGTAATTCTGCCAGTATGACTGCCAAAATCGATCGCATCGACGTGTTGTGCGTAGACATCTATGTTAAGCTTTGCAAATTCTGCCAAATCCAGAAAGGTTGGGGCGATTGCTATGTAGTCGTCGACCTTACTTGCTACTTCTTCAGCCGCTTTTGCAATTTCATAGCCCTTCCTACCGAAGCCCTCCGAATACGCTTTAAAGTTGATGATTATCACACCCATAATTGAAAGTTGGCAACAAAATATAAATTGTTATTGCTAAAAATGGAATATGGATGCAATCGGTTTCGGAGCGCTGAATGTTGATAAGATATATCTCGTAAATAAAATTCCAAAAGCTGAGGAAGAGGCGTTCGTCAAGGATGTTAAGATTTTTGCGGGCGGTTCCGCTTCGAATACGATAGTCGGCTTATCGAGGTTGGGCCTAAAGACGGGATACATCGGGAAAGTTGGGAACGATGCTGATGGCGACTTCCTGCTGAAGGATTTGGAGAAAGAAGGAGTGGATACCTATCAGGTAATAAGGGCAGAAGGGAGAAGCGGAAACGCTTTAATATTCGTGGACGAATTTGGAAATAGAGCTATACTGGTCGATCCCGGCGTTAACGACACCATCAGATTTGAAGAGATCGATTTAGATTACGTTTCCAAGTTCAGGCTACTCCACCTGACTTCTTTCATATGCAAGCTTGGAGAAGATTCGTTTAGATCGCAGAAGAAGCTCGCTAAGACGTTCGATGGAATCGTAAGCTTCGATCCCGGAGCGGTTTACGCTGAGAGAGGGTTAAACGATCTAAAGGATATAATTAAGGAGACGACGATATTCATGCCAAATTCGATAGAGATAGAGATATTAACCGGATTAAACTATAAGGAGGGAGCAAGAGAGATCCTCAATATGGGAGTCGAGGTTGTCGTAGTTAAGTTGGGTGAGAGGGGTTGTTACATAACAGATGGAAAGATAGAACTTGAAATTCCAGCCTTAAGCGTTGAAGCTGTGGATACCACCGGAGCTGGAGATGCCTTCAACGCCGGATTTCTATACGGATACCTTAAAGGGATGGATTTAGAGGATTGCGGAAAATTCGGAAACTATGTAGCATCGCTGTGCATACAAAAGGTTGGGGCGAGGGAGGGATTGCCAAAAATCAGCTGAACTCTTCCGGTGAGGGAAAATCGTAAATCTCCGTATCTATGTCTCCGAGTCTTATTATCCTGCCTACCCTCCCGCAGTCTTGGCACTTAACTTCGATTATCTCCCTGTTCTTCTTATCACTCTTAACCCTTTTAAGAACTATTCCCTTGTGCTTTTTTCCATCATCGCAAACCGGACATTCAAATTCTATTTCCTCCATAGTTGTCACAACCATATCTACGTTTAAAACTCTTTCCAATATGCTTTTTAGTCAGGTTGTCCTAAATGATTCCAATGCTCGAAATCTTAAAGAGGGCAAGGGAGATAGCAGAGCTCATAAGGATGCAGGATGATGTGATAGTCGTAACTCATATAGATGCAGATGGTATAACCTCTGGAGCGATAGCGCTCGAATCTCTGAACAGAATGGGAGTCGAGGCCGACATAGTGTTCGTCAAGAATCTCGATTCGAAGTTCATCGAGGATCTTGCCAACACGAATCGATTCGTTTGGTTTACGGATTTAGGAAGTGGAGCTCTCGATCTAATACTCAAGCACGATATAGATTGCGTGATCACGGATCATCACAATCCCGCAAACTGTTATTACAGATTCCAGCTGAATCCTCATGACTTCGGATATGACGGTGCTTACGATCTCTGCGGAGCGACGACCACTTACTTAGTTGCCAAGAACTTGGGATTCAACTACGATCTCGTCTCCATAGCGATAGTTGGGGCGGTTGGAGATCTTCAGGATTCGAGAGAGGGAAGACTACTTGGTTTGAATCGGAAGATCTTAGAAGAAGCAGTTGAAGGGAAGTTCATCGAAGTCGTTAGAGATTTGAGGTTCTTCGGAAAACAAACCCGCCCGATCTACAAGATGCTCGAATACACCTTCGATCCATATTTGCCGGGGATAAGCGGGAACGAAAAAGGTGCTATAGAATTCCTCGAGAGCTTAGGCATTCCGCTGAAAGATGGGGATCTTTGGAGAAGATGGATCGATTTAACGCCGGAAGAGAGAAAAATTATCGTTTCAGAGCTCGTAAAGATTTGCATCGAAGCTGGAATGCCAATAAAGTTGATAAAGAGGCTCGTAGGCGAAACATACATTCTCTTGCATGAAGAGGTGGGAACGGAATTGAGGGATGCGATGGAGTTCTCAACACTCTTGAATGCAACGGCAAGATACGGCTACTGCGATATCGGACTCAAAGTGTGCTTGGGGGACAGGGATGAAGCTTTCAAGAAGGCAAGGAGTCTGCTGAGAAATCACAGAAAGAATCTATCTGAAGGTTTGAAGCTCGTCGATGAGATAGGAATAGTTGAGTTGGAGAACATCCAGTTCTTCCATGCCGGAAACGAGATACTGGATACGATTGTGGGCATAGTGGCTGGAATGTGTTTCTCCAAAGCCAATTTGAACAAGCCGATAGTGGCTTTTGCCTATAGCGAGGAGGGGGTTAAAGTTTCTGCGAGAGCCACGCAAAGGCTCGTTGAGAGAGGTGTTCACCTTGCAAAGGCGATAAAGGTTGCTGCGGCGAAGGTTGGAGGACAAGGTGGCGGGCACAGCATCGCAGCTGGTGCAACTATTCCGAGAGGTATGGAAGAAGAATTTCTGAAGGAGTTGGATAGGATAATCGGGGAGCAAATTAGATCCTCTAGGCAATAGATGCAATACAAAGCTTTGGTGACCATCGTTTCATCATATTCGAATCAAAGTTTGATCAATCTCCTCACATTGGGATGCTACGATCTCTTGGTGATCGTCCGAAAATTCGCTAAACTCGATAATACCGTTTTTATATTTGAGTTTGAGTGGTCCGGCGGAGAAGTGAAGCTCTGGGATCAGTATGGCTTCACACATAGATTTCCTTTCAAGCCTAAAGACGGCATCGAAAAGAGTAGAAACCAACAATTCGTCTTTTTTATCCTGAGCATTATCGATAAGCATACCTATGAACTTCTTCGTAGTGTTCATCATGCTGAGTAGAAAGGCATGAGTTTTTTTGATGCCGTGATACATTATAAGTTCGGATAGGCACGAGATTATTACGCAGTTGTCCGGTCTCTTTCCACCTCCCGCACGATGTATTGCTAAGCTTATTTCATTCAGATCGAGAGGATTGACTACTTGACCTGTCTGAGAATACAAACCAAAGATTTTTGCGTTTCCCTTATAAGAGTTCGCCTCTAAAACCTTAAACGGAAGATAAGAGTTTGACGAAAGCCAAACGATGTCACCATATTTCAACGCAATCTTAACCAGCAACGATAACCCCTCAACCCCAAGTTCAGAAATTATGAGGATTTTATCTTCATTAAACATGATCGGCACCCTCAATAGATATTTATTTAAGCTAATTAAAATAGTTTTCGCAAAATATTTTTAACATCAAATTCATAATCTTATATGATAGTAATGATAATGATTTAAAACCTAATGACAAAGTTAAGAAATGGGAGATTATTTCCAGCGGCAAAAGGATTTCGATGATCGGTGAGGGAGTAAATAATTTTAAGTGTTTCCACATAGAATAGATTATGCCTGAAAAGATTAGGGATAGGGAACATCACGAGAGGCTCTTTAAAGCATCCATGAATCCGATCAGGAGAAAGATCATAGCTTGCATTGGAATCCACGGAAAGACTAGAGAGGAGATTAAAAAAGAACTTGAATTATCAGATTTTCAGCTTAAATTTAACTTGGATTGGCTTATTGCAAACGGGTTCGTGGTTGAAAAAGACGGAAAGCTCAGGCTTACGGAAGACGGGATCGAATTGCTCGAAGCCGGTTGAAAAATAAATAAAATTTTATATTAATTACTTATTCATCTCATCCTTTTTCTAGCCAAAACGGCTATGCCTCCAAGTAATCCAACCAACGCAACCGCAAATTGTGGAAATTCTGATGCAGCTATGGTTTGATCTTTTTCATCATTGTCTTGAGGGCTTAAACATCCTGGATCGTTAGGATAATCAATCAAACCATCACCGTCGTTGTCTATACCATCGTTGCATTGTGTGGTTACATTCTGAATCGCTTGCGTGCAATTCATGAGTATGATCTTCAAAGTTCCATTATAATCAGCTCTAAAATCTGCAAGATTGATCTGAACTCCCCCTGCAGAAGCCAGTCCGGCTAAACCATTTGGAACACCATAATCGTTCTGGGCGCTACCGAAATTGGGATCAAATATTCCTATAAAATACGCTGGAACAGAATTTAGAGCGTTAACAGCATCGGTTTTGGTATAAACACCTTTATCGGCATCTTCATCTGTTATGAGAACCATACATGACGCTACTCCTCTCAAACCTACTGAACTCTTATTCGTAGCCAATACTACCGCATCGAATCCGGGCTGATAACCACCGCCAGCAGTTATGCTATCTATACACTTTTCAAATTCTGTAGCATTGTCCGTTAAAGGACATACCACACGTGGATTTTGACCGTATCCACCAAAAGAAACCACTCCAACTTTGAAATCACCTTGACCCTTAAGATAGTTAAATATAGCTTTAGCATTAGCTTTAACAGCACTTATATCGCCTGCCATGCTTCCAGACTCATCTATTATGAAAACGATATCTCCAGTTACCTTCTGCATGTTGGCATTTGCGACTCCAAAAGTGAGAAGAAGCACCAGCGGTAGTAGCCACTTATACAACATTATCACCTCCGCAAATTTATGAAAAATATGTATGTTCTGCCAATTACATAATAATTACTTATAGTTGTATATTGCAATCATTATCATAAATAAATAATTTTAAATATTGTTATAATTATAGTGTTGACTATTTTCTCGCGTCTAATATTAATGGTCTATCGGATCGTGCATAATTTAAAGCTCCGTCGTCTATTCTTCCAGCAACAGGTAGTGGGTTATAAAAACCAACAGTTGATTGGCGTTCAAACTCGATGGAACGATATCTTTATATTCCTTGTTTTTAAACATATTCATCGGGTCGCATGGGGGTTAGGCTCCAACGGAAGGATGAGGAGCTGATACGGGCGACCCGCACATTTCCAAAGCTTCCACCCCCGCCCATCATTCTGCAACTGTGCAAGCTTTTCAACGACGAAAGACCTTGGAAACGTTAAAAATAGTTCCTTCTTAAAACGCGTAAAAGCTCAAAGTTAAATCGGCAACGTAAACAATTATAAAACGTCCAATCTTTCTCAGCTTATGAGTCTCCTCATGATCCCCGGACCCGTGCAGTTGCACGAACGAATAATTCGAGCCATGGCAAGACAGATGATCGGACATAGAACGAAGGATTTCTCCGAAATAATGGAATACTGCATTGAGATGCTCAAGCAATGTTTTGGAACCAAGCACGATGTCTTTATAATATCCGGCTCTGGAACGGCTGGAATGGAAGCTGCAATCGCCTCTTTCTCGAAAGTTAAACGAATTACGTGTATAGACAACGGAAAGTTCGGAGATAGGTTCGTTAGAATAGCTCAGCGTTACACTGAAGTCGATGCGCTGAGATTCGAATGGGGGACTTCGATAGATCTCGAAGCTGTGGAGAGGTCTATTGCCGAAGGATCAGAAGCAATAGCGTTCGTTCACAACGAAACCTCCACTGGCATTCTTAATCCGGCTAAGGAGATAGCTAAGATAGCCAAGAGATACGGTGCCTTAGTCATAATGGACGGAATCACGAGCGTCGGAGGAGATGAGGTCAAAATGGACGAGTGGGGAGTTGACGTAGCAGTAGTAGGTTCCCAGAAGTGCTTGGGAGCTCCTCCCGGCTTAGCGGCGGTTGCTGTAAACGAGAGAGCTTGGGATTTCTACAATGAAAGATGTCCGTTCTACCTCGATCTGATGGCGTATAGGAAGAAGGTCAAAGATCTCCAGACGCCATACACTCCAGCAGTTCCGCTATTCTTCGCTCTGCATGAAGCTTTGAAGATAATAGAGGAGGAAGGGCTAGAGAATAGAATAAGAAGGCACAGAACGATGGCCAAAGCGGTTAGGGAGTGGGCCAAAGCTTTGGGACTGAAGCTCTTTCCAAAGCTCAACGAATATAGCAACTATTCAAATACAGTCACTGCGATAAAGATGCCAAATGGGATTACGGACAAGGAGCTTAGAGGGACGTTGAAGTCGGAATACGGGATACTTGTATCTGGAGGACAGGAGCATCTGAAGGGTAAGATATTCAGAATAGGAACGATGGGAAACGTCGGAAAGATGGAGCTCGTTGCCACCTTAGCCGGGCTCGAAGACATCTTGAGAAGGAAGGAAATAATCGATGGATCGGCTCTGGATGTAGCAATGGACATTCTCGCTGGAATCGAGCACCCATCTTAAATCTTGATTCGATGCGATGTTCCGTTTAGGAGTGGGGGGTATAAGAATGAGAATTGGCATCGCAGACACGACGTTTGCGAGAGTTGACATGGGAAAGATTGCGATAGACGAGTTGAGAAAGATCTGCTCCCTTCCATACGTCAGATACACAGTTCCAGGGATAAAGGATCTACCTGTTGCGGCGAAGAAGCTTATAGAAGAGAAAGGATGCGAGCTCGTAATTGCCTTAGGTATGCCCGGCCCGAAGCCCATCGATAAGCAGTGCGCACATGAAGCTTCAATGGGATTAATACTCGCTCAATTAATGACGAACAAGCACATAATCGAAGTTTTCGTGCACGAAGATGAGGCAAAGGATGAGAAGGAGCTGCTCATGATAACGGAGAACAGGGTTAGGGAGCATGTCAGAAATGCGGTCGATCTACTACTGAATCCCAAAAGGTTACAGAAGTTAGCCGGCACCGGACAGAGGCAAGGTTTTCCAGATGTTGGGCCCATATTGAGGTAATTTTTACCGTTTTACGATCTCATCCTCGAACTTCGAAAGGTCTATGCTGTGCGTCTCCTTGACCACGTTGAGCACGAGCATGGTGTATGTTCTCTTAACGTGCTCTAAGCTTGCTATCCTCTTTATGAAAGCGTTAAGTTCACTCCTATTTCTAAACCTTGCAACCGTTATAACATCAAACTCGCCAGTGACATCGTAAACAGCCGTTACGTTCGGTTCCTTCGCTAAGAGCTCCTCAACTTCTAACAAATGCCCTCCTTCGGCTGTAATTCCGATAATAGCGGTTAGATCGAATCCCAACTTAGAGTAGTCTATTATCGGTATGAACCTCTCAAGAACATTCATCTTTCTAAGCTTGTTTATTCGATTGTAAACAGTCCCCTCCGCAACACCCAACTTCTCCGCTATCTCTCTAAGGCTCTTCCTTGCATCCTCCTGCAGTTCGATTAGTATCTTTATGTCGAGAGAGTCTAACTTTTCGGGCATTAAGGTGTAAAGATGTTGCAAGATTTTTAAATTTTGTCATCTAATTTTAAAAAATTTACAATGATAATGAAATAATCGTGGGCAGACGATCGCTTATCATCTACGCTCTACCAGACCATCCCCCTGCACAGCTTCATGAGACATGTCATTTAAATCTCAGCGATATTCGTAGTTTTCTCTTGAAAGCCTGACAGATGTCCAGTCTCAACTCAAGTCTCCGCAGGAACAAAATACCTCGTTCACTATCGAAAGAACTTCGTCAAAACCCTCCCCCTTCAGAGCAGAGATCTTGATCATTCGATATCTAACCGTTGTCGATTCGACGAAATCAACGAGTCTCTCCATCAGCTCGGCCAAAACCCCCTCCTCCCTACTGAGCATCTCTCTAACACTCGAAGGGGTGAGTGTGAGATCCACGATATCCGACTTGTTGAAGATCGTTATCGTTGGAACTCCCGTTCTGAGGGATATGACGGCATTCTGAGCCAAAATGGATACAAAGTTCTCTGGAGTTGAAGCTACTTCGGAATCTACGATGAACAGACCTACAGTCCAATCAGATTCCGCTATCCTCCTTGCAATCTCAGTTCCAGCCTTCAAGTAGAGAAAGAGCTCCATCTGACCGGGAGTATCGTAGAGAACGTAATCTCCCTTAATAATGAGTTTGTCAACGTGATTCAATGCCATTTCCATTGATTTAATCAGAGCTCCGTTTATTCCTAAGTTGAGCTTTTTCATAATATCTTCAGTCTTCACAAAGTCTCTGATATCTGCGTGAGCTTCATAAATCGGATCCGAAGCGGGATCCAAGTTAACAGCTTTAGCATCGTAATTGTCTTTGAGATAGCTCAGGAACGATTTGACAAACGTGCTCTTTCCACTTCCAGCCGGCCCTATCACTAAGATGTTCATATTTAAAGTTAAACGGTCGGAATGTAAGCTTTATCAAAGTCGAGCATCCACTTACACAGCCATCATTTTCAACACATAAAGCTCGCTAAAACTCTTGCAAGAAAAAGTAAGAAATCAGAGATAAACGTATGTGGCATCCAAGATCCCGTCGAGCTCGACCATCTTCCTTAGCACATCGTCGCTCGGCGGGTCATCCACAAGTAGGAGCATCAACTGAATCCCACCTCTCCCGCCGTATCTTCCGACTATCATTCCCGCGATGTTTATGTTGTGTTGCCCAAATAGAGTTCCTACCCTTCCTATCACTCCGGGCTTGTCTTCGTGTAGGGAGATTATGTAGTGTCCTCTTGGCACGAAATCGACCTTATACTTGTCTATCATGAGTATGCGGGGTTCATCGCCAAAGCAAGTTCCAGCTAAATAGATCTCCTTGCCATCCCCAACGGTAACCTCTACAAGGCTCTCGTAATGCTCAACGTCTTCGGTCTTTGCTTCCTCTATCACTATACCTCTATCCCTTGCTATTGGCAAAGCTGAGACGAGATTGACGCTCTCACCAAGGATGTAGCTCAGAATACCCTTTAGCAGAGCCCTCGTAACGAGTTCCGTGTTCTTCTTTGCTATTGCTCCTCTATACGTTATCCTGACAAGCTTAAACTGCCCCTTCAGCCTCGCCACCGCGATCTTCCCCATCTTCTCAGCGAGTTCCATGAACGGCAGAAGGAACTGATACTCCTCTGGTCCAACTCTCGGCAAATTGACGGCATTCTTCACCGGCAGCCCCTTCGCGAAGTTTATGAACTCCTCAGCGATTATCATTCCAACGCTCAGCTGTGCCTCCTTCGTCGAAGCCCCGATATGAGGTGTCGTTACGACGTTGTCGAGCTTTAGCAGAGGATTGTCAGGATCTGGAGGCTCCTTCTCGTAAACATCCAAAGCAGCTCCAGCGACCTTTCCCTTTACAATAGCTTCGTAAAGAGCTTTCTCATTGACAATCCCACCCCTCGCAGCGTTTATAATAAAAACTCCATCCTTCATCATTTCGAACTCCTTCTCAGATATCAGATTCTCGGTCTCCTTCGTCTTCGGAACGTGGATCGTTATGATGTCCGAATTCCTAAGCAGTTCCTCCAAGCTCACAAGCTTTGCACCAACGCTCTTTGCCCTCTCCTCGCTTACGTAGGGATCGTATGCAAGGATGTTCATCTCCAAAGCCCGAACCCTCTTCGCAACCTCGTAACCTATCCTTCCAAGTCCGATTATACCAATGGTTTTACCTCTGAGCTCAACGCCCATGAACTTCTTTCTCTCCCATCTCCCTTCCTTGACACTCCTATCCGCCTGCGGGATCTTTCTTGCGATCGCAAACATTAGCCCAAGCGTAAGCTCAGCGGCGGAGATCGTGTTTCCTCCGGGAGCATTGACGACTATTATACCTTTCTCCGTAGCGGTCTTCAGATCTATGTTATCAACTCCAACTCCAGCCCTTCCGATAATCTTCAACATCTTCCCCGCCTCTATAACCTCCTTGGTAACCTTCGTTCTGCTCCTGACTATGAGAGCGTCGTATTCAGGAATGATCTTGACGAGCTCCTCATGACTTATGTCGGTCTTTACGTCGACCTCCAAGCCCTCTTTCCGCATAAGATCGATCGCTTCCTCTGAAATAGGATCTGCAACGAGGACTTTCATTAAAATGATGGCTGATGAGGTCTGATTATAAATGTTTGGTTATCGTTGTCATACTCGAAAGAATAATAATTTAAAATCATAATACTGACTTTAATTTATCCCGCTCTGAGGAACAAAGCCTTCTTAGCGACATTTTGTAAAATGGCAAAACGTTGGAAAGGTAGAAAGGATATTGAGAAAGTTGATGGTGATCTCCAAATACATCGGATTGAACGACTACGCGAAATACTTTGGGGTTTTCGCCAAGAGCGTTGAGTCGAAAGGAGAATTTGTTTGGGATCTGAGGGATTTAGATGTGTTGTTCAGTTGAGCTCGGAAACGAGTATGCCTACGATCTCGTGTATCTTTCGCTTAGGCAACCTGTATTTCGTGTTCTCAATGAATTTGGCTAAATTCTTCACCTCAACCACTGGAACGCTCGGATTAATAAGATCCACCCTACAGTTCCTGTTAGTCAGAACTACTATGCTGTGAACGAACTGATCACATCCATGTTTTCTTAGAAATTTCCTCAAAGCCAAGGCATTCTTCTTGGCTTGCCTGCTTATGCTCCTTATTTTTCTGACTTTACCGTTCTTAACCTTGAACCACTCATCTCCCTCGCAGACGAAGTTTCCACGGATGTTCTTCGTCTCTATTGCGAATACGCCCGTTGGCCCTACAACTACGTGGTCGATGTTCCCGTTGGCGTTTGGAATTCTGACGTCGTTTATCAATACGTATGAGTCATTCAACGCTTTGAGAGCTTTCTCGACTTCTATCTCGCCCCTTATACCTTTCCTGTATTTGATAAACTTCCCGTAGAGCTTGACGAGCTTGACAGTCGTTAAAGATAGTCCAATAGCTACAGCTGGGATTATCTGGGGATACAGGATCGCCAAGGCTAAAGCCGGAGGGTAAAGTGCCGAGGTTATTATCATCTTGTTTCTGTATTTATTTACGAGCTTTGATAGGTGGTGGTTGTGCCCTATTACTCTGACCATTCCAACCGAATGGATAATTCATTCGACTTTAAAAATTTTCAAGATAAAAAATTGTTCAAGATTATAATATAAAAATTAGGAAATTAAAATATTCTTCTCGTTGAGGTAATGACAGCGATCTCCGCGACTATCAAAAGTGTTGTTGCCAATTCTAGAACTGGTGGTAGAATTATCAACGCTGGCTGTGTGAGAATCGGTTTATAGTAAACCGTTCCATACGTCGAAACATCGTTGCTTTCGTATATGCTTTCGTTTATCAGGTTCGTGTCTGTCGTTCCCAATAGTTATACTGGACGTTTACGTCCGGCCTATTACCTATGGGTATAGGACTTCCAACGTTTTTAGCAGGACTATCATGAAGAAAACGAAAAGAAGAACTATGGCAGTGTTCAAAGAATCCTCAGAAATCTTATCGTAAAACTTCGATGCCGAGACGAATGTTCAGAGGTGTAGAAGGGGTTACGATGTTCAGACTCAGTTCTCCGGCTAAGGATTACAACTCTACATGCAGAGTCCTGAAGGATTTTGCGAGAGATCTGCTCGGGCTCGTGTATGAGGAGATCAAGAGGCCGAAGACGATCGCCGAAACTTGGATCGATAGATACGGAGTCATTGGATACATAGGAATCGTGGCGTTGACTTTGCCGGCTTTAGTCATGATAGCGTTAGGAATAAAAAGCAGATAAAGTTTAAATATAATATCTATCTATATGTATGGTCTGATGAAGAGAGTAGTATTGATTACCATAGCCATACTGCTCATCCTAATCGTTCCAGCATCTGCGATGCAGATCGGGTATCTGTCGTCAAATACTACTCAAGACGAATACATAATGTATAAAGGCTCACTCCCTACTCACAGTGGCAAGAAAACGGTTACGATCACTCAAAGGGCAATCTGGGTGGCCAACGAATCTGCAAAAGTTAACATTACGTTCCCCGAAAATGAATGGACTCTCGTTTTATTTGCTAAGGGCAAGGATTCAGGAAAAATAAGGATATCTATTGGAGTTTGGAATGGGAACTCGTTTGAAAGCTATGGTAATACAATACTGACGCTTTCGAATGGTTTACAAAGTTATAGCCGCACAATATCGACAACCGATTTTATCGTTCCGAAGGGTTGTCGGTTAGCTTTGCAGGTCGAGTGTATCGATGGCAATATTGAATTGCACATCAAAAAGGATAAAGAGTTCAGTAAGTTGATTTACCCGTTAGATGAACCGCCGTATCCAGTTTCTGAATTGCTACCGGTAGTTTTAATGTCCGTAGGATTGGCGCTAATGGCTATTCATAGAAACGTTAGGTAACACATACGGTTTTTACATAAAATATTTACAATAGAAAAGCTTTAAGGTGTATCGAAAGCTAAGATATGGATGTGATTACATGAAGGCGGTTGTGTTGGCTGCTGGAGAAGGAACGAGGATGCGCCCCCTCACATACACTAAGCCTAAGGTAATGTTGCCGATAGCGAACAAACCCATTCTGGAGCATCTCATTTTGGAGCTTGCGAGGGCGGGAATAAGGGATGTGGTGTTGGTGGTCGGTTACAGGGATGAGATAATCCGCGAATACTTCGGCGACGGTAGTCGATGGGGTATAAACGTATCATACGTTTCTCAGAGGAAGCAGTTGGGAACTGCAGATGCTCTGAGATCTGCCGCTCATCTGCTCGACGACGAATTCCTGATGCTGAACGGAGACAACATAGTGAGCCACGATGAAATAGCAAGGCTCGTCGAATCCGATAGCATGGCTATCGGCGTTGTTAAGGTTCAGAATCCTCAGGATTTCGGTGTTGTAGAGCTTGAGGATGGAAAGGTCAGGAGAATTATAGAGAAACCCGAAAGACCGCCTTCTAATCTCATAAACGCCGGAATATACAAGTTTACTTCCGGCATATTCGAGTTCTTGGAGAAAACTCCCCTTTCGAAGAGGGGGGAATACGAGATCACAGATACCATTCAGCTCGCGATTGAATCCGGTGTTGAGTTTAGGGCTGTGGAGATGAACACTTGGATAGACGTGGGCTATCCTTGGGATCTGCTGAAGGCGAACGAATTCATGCTGAAGAACTTGAGGGAATCGAAGGTAGAGGGCGAAATCGAAGATGGAGCTCACATAAAGGGTAACGTGATAATCGGAGAGGGGACTGTGATAAGGGCTGGCTCATACATAATCGGGCCCGTCGTTATAGGCAGGAACTGCATCATCGGGCCAAACTGCTTCATAAGGCCCTACACGAGCATAGGGGACAACTGTCACATCGGAGCTTGCGTCGAGATAAAGAACTCGATAATAATGTCGAACACTAACGTTCCCCATCTCAACTACGTGGGAGATTCGGTGATAGGCGAAAACTGCAACTTGGGTGCGGGAACTAAGATTGCGAATCTGAGGCTCGACGGCGGAACGATTCACGCTACAGTTAAGGGGAGAAAGGTTTCGACTGGAAGAAGGAAGTTTGGAGCGATAATCGGGGACAACGTTAAGACGGGGATAAACGTATCGATAAACGTGGGAACGATGATAGGTAACGACGTATTCATAGCTCCTTCTGCAAGGGTTGAGGGATACATCGAGCCGTATTCAAAGGTGTTTTGAATGGAATTCTTGAAAAAGAACGCTTTAAAATTTCTTGAAGAAGCGAAAGAGGCTTTTAATAGAGGAGATTACAATCTTACCATGTTCTTCGTTGAGCAGTTCTTTCAATTGGCCTTAAAATACTTGCTTTATAAGAAGTACGGTGAATTTCCAAAAACGCATAGTCTAAAGATGCTTTTTGAATTAACCAAAGACAACGATTTGATAAGCTATTATAAGGCAAACCTAGATCTATTTAGAGATATCGAATTGGCCTATATCGCTTCAAGATATTTGGATATTGAATACAGCGAAGGAGTGGCAAAATCAGCTTTAAATTTAGCTAAAGATTTTGCCGAGAGGTTGTTGCCATGATTGAGGAATATTACGAGATTCTCGAAAAAAATAAGGAGTTCTTTGACAGAGCTTTTGAGATAGCTGAGCAGATCGCTAAAAAAGCAAGAGAACTCTTTGACGATTGTGAAGTGTATATAGTCGGAAGCTTCGCGAGAGGAGAACACACCCTTTCATCCGATCTGGACATACTGATCGTGTCGAAAGAAATTCCAAAGAAGATCGAATTTGAATGGTTCAGCAGAATCGTTAAGACATTAACGGACGATCCGAGAGTAAACATTCATCTTGTAAATAGAGAAAAATTTGGAGACGTTGAAAAGATGTATTCTCCAAGGATTAAAATTTTGTAGGTGGGGGATTATGCAAGCCGTTATTTTAGCAGCTGGGGAAGGGCAAAGGTTGAGACCTTTCACCGCAAACAAGCCGAAGGTTATGATAAAGGTCGCTAACAAGCCGATTTTGGAGTTCGTCGTAGAGGCTTTGAGGGATGCTGGAATTTCGGATATCGTCATAGTTGTTGGATACAAAAAAAGTAGGATAATGGATCACTTCGGAAACGGGAGCAAGTGGAACGTTCGAATTGAATACGCAATTCAGCAACAGCAACTCGGCACGGCCCATGCTTTGAAACAGGCCGAAGATCTCATCGAAGATGACGTGTTTTTGGTTTTGGCAGGGGACAACATAGTGGATTCTGAAACGATAAAGAAGGTCAACGAGCCCTGGACTTTGGCGTATAAGGTCGCAGAAGAGCCTTCGAAGTATGGCGTAATAGTGGTATCGAACGGAAGAATAGAGAAGTTGGTCGAGAAACCAGAGGAGCCGATAAGCAATCTCGTAAATACGGGAGTTTACTGCTTCGGCAAGGAGATATTCGAGAAGATAGGGGATCGGACCGACCTGATATCCGTAATAAATTCCATGATAGCGGAAGGCTACGAGTTTAGATGCGTTGAGGCCAACACGTGGGTTGACATCGTCTATCCTTGGGACATTCCGAAGGTGAACGACTTCGCGATGAGGTTTTCGGGGAAAGTGATTGCCGGAAAGATAGAGAACGCGAACATCGTTGGAGATGTATCGATAGGTAAGAACACGATAATCAGGAGCAACGTTTACATAAGGGGGCCGGTGGTAATAGGAGAGAACTGCGAAATCGGACCGAACGCCGTTATTATGCCTTCAACTTCGATAGGAGACAACGTAAAGATTGGAGCCATCTCATATATCGAAAACAGCGTGATAGGTGATAACATTATGATAGGCCCGAACTCTTACGTTAAGGATTCTGTGATAGACAGTGGTTGCTCTATAGGATCCAAGTTCACCGCCTTGAGCGATCTCGCCGAAATCAAGGTTGGTGATGAACATCACAGCGTTAGAACGGGTGTTTTCATTGGAGAGAGCTGTGAGATTGGTGCGAATGTTGTTGCGGAAGCTGGAACGATAATAGGCAACAACGTTAAGGTTTCGTCGCTCAAGATCGTTAGAGGTGTGATTCCAGACGATTCGATCGTGGTGTAGATTATGTGCGGAATAGTTGGTTATTTTGGGTTTAGGAGAGCCGATAAGGTTGCCATTTCGGCTTTGAAGAGGTTGGAGTATAGGGGTTACGATTCATGGGGTGTTGCGGTTAAGTCTGGAAACGAACTGAAGGTGTTCAAGAGGGTTGGAGCCATCGGAGATGTTGAAGATTTTGAGTTGGGTGAAGGCAACATCGGAATCGGACATTGTTTGCATCCAGATACGGTAGTTCTCCTTTCGGACGGTAGAGTTAAAAAGATAAAGGATCTACCAGAAGAGGTTGAATTGATAGCCTACGATTTTGAAAGTGGGAAGTTCGTCAGGGCGAGAGGGAGAGTTTTCAGACATAAGGCTAAAGGTCTTCTGAGAGTGAAAACGAGCTCTGCCGAGATACTCACGACTGAACAGCACAAATTCTTCGTATTCGATAAAGGAATTGTAGAAAAGTTTGCCAAGGACTTAAAGGTTGGGGATCTCTTAATATTGCCCCAGAATGTTGAGATAAAAGGCAAGAGTAGGAAACTGAAGCCGATAGATCTCACGGTTTACTATGAGCCAAACGAGAAAGGATGGAAGCTGATAGAGGAAAAACTTGGTAGAAACAAGGTTAGCATGTCCATATACTGGCATCTGAAGAGAAGAGAAAGAAACGTAAGCAATAAAACGTTGAACGCACTCGGAATAGTGCCCGACGAAAGGTTCAGACCCGTCAATGATCACATAAACTTCGTAAGATTCCCAGAAGAAACGAGTCCTAAGCTCATGAGGTTTTTGGGTTACTATTTCGGAGATGGTAGCAGAGATAAGAGAGGGATAAAGTTCAAGGATGCCAAAATCGAAATTCTAAGAGAATACCTGCAACTCGCGAAGGATATATTCTCCGTTGAGGGAAGGATACATAAGGAAGGAAACTGGTTCGTTCTTAGAATAAACAGCATTCAGCTCCTGAAATGGCTCGATCTTAACTTCCCTGACATAATGAGTAAGAATTTCCCAGAGTGGATAGGAAGTTTAACGGATGAGGAGGTTTTCGCGTTTATAGGTGGATTGTTCGATGCCGAAGGCTTCATTGCAAAAGATGCTAAGTCTTTGGCCATATCGACAACGGACGAATTCGCGATGAGAGCTATTCAGATTCTATTGCTCAGAGCAGGGATACTGGCATCTATAAGCTACCCTAAGCGTAGCAAGAGGCAAAAGAAACAGCCAGTAAGGCTGCAGGTATCGAATCAAGACTATGTCTTGAAATTCTTGCAGAAGATTGGAAGGTTCGTCAGCAGTGTGAAGAGAAGAGAGATCGAAAGACTGTTAAACGAGCTGAAGGGACACGTCTATCAGCACATAAAGATCCCGTTTTCCAAGGATGAACTCGGTAGATCTTTCGGAATAAAAGCGTTGAGTGGCAGGGGTTACCCGATGGCTAAAACCGTGCTCAAGCATGGAAACGAAGATTTGTTAAAATTCCTTAGACCTTATTTAGAAGCTCCTGTAGTATTTCAGAAAGTTTTGAGGGTGGAGTGGGTAGACTACGATGGAGATGTTTATGACATAGAGGTAGAAGGATACCGTAATTTCGTGGCCAACGGAATTATAACTCACAATTCGAGATGGGCGACACACGGAAAACCGTCCGATGTCAATGCGCATCCACATACGGACTGCAACAACGAAATAGCGGTTGTTCACAACGGGATAATATCGAACTTCCAAAAGCTTAGGGAGAAGCTTGAAAAGGAAGGACACACGTTTAAATCGGAAACGGACACTGAAGTTATCCCTCACCTGATCGAGAAATATTACAGCAGGGGTTTGAGCTTTGAAAAAGCGGTGATGAATGCAATAGAGGAGCTGGAAGGCTCTTACGCTTTCGTAGCTTTGACGAAGCACGAAGATAAACTCGTGGCTTGCAGATACAAGAGTCCTCTGATATTGGGCGTTGGCGATAACGAGTTCTTCTTAGCTTCGGACGTTCCGGCGATGCTCGAATACACCAATCGAGTCATCTATTTGGAAGACGGGGATGTCGTGATAATCACGAAGGACGGATATGAGATATTCAACAACGGGGTTAAGGTTGATAGGAAGATCGAACTCGTCCCTTGGAGCTTGGAAGCGGCTGAGAAGGGTGGTTATGAGCACTTCATGCTCAAAGAGATCCACGAGAATCCGAAGGTAATCGAAGATACTCTAATCGAATACGTTTCTGAAGATATCACCATGGACGTGAGCTTTGCGGCTGGAATATCGGAGATAGTTTTCGTGGCATGTGGAACCTCCTACCACGCTTCTCTCGTTGGAAAATACGTCATCGAGAAGTTGGCGGATATACCTGTCAGAGTAGAATACGCTTCCGAATTCAACTACCACGACATCCCCTTGGCGAGGACTCTCGTAATAGGAATCACGCAGAGCGGAGAAACTGCCGACACCCTCGAAGCTCTCAGAAAGGCCAAGAGAAGGGGAGCGAGGACTTTGGCGATAACGAACGTTTTAGGCAGTTCCGTTACGAGGATAGTCGATCACGTCCTCTACACGAGAGCCGGGCCGGAGATAAGCGTCTGCGCGACTAAGACATTCATCGCACAGCTGATGGTTCTCTACATCATGGCAGCGAAGCTATCGACGATGCCGAGGAGCGAGCTTGAGGAGTTCATAAACGGTCTCAGGATGCTCTCTCAGAAGGTTCGAAGGATACTGGATGAGGAAGATGAGATCAGGAAAATAGCGGAGAAGCTTGCAGATTACGAGAACATGATGTATATAGGGAGGGCGATAGGCTATCCGATCGCTTTGGAGGGAGCTCTCAAGATGAAGGAGATATCCTACATACATGCCGAAGGTTATCCGGCTGGCGAATTGAAGCACGGGCCGTTTGCGTTGCTCGGAGAGAAGACGCCGGTAGTCGCTTGCGTCGTCATGGACAACACATACGAGATCATGCTCAGCAACATAAAGGAGGTGAAAGCAAGGAACTCTCCCGTTATAGCGGTTGCGGATGAGAGGGATGAGGAAGTTGAGAAGTTCGTGGATCACGTCATAAGAACACCTTCGGTCGATCCGATATTCACACCCATCACTTACTCCGTAGCTTTGCAGTTGCTCGCTTATTACACCGCAAGGAAGAGGGGATGTGAAATAGATAAGCCGAGGCATCTGGCGAAGAGCGTGACCGTGGAATAAATCTCAAGCTTTATGCTTGATGACTTTGGACGGTCTTTTGGTTGCAGTGGACTTAGATGGTGTAAATTGCTGAGATTCCAAGGCTAAGCTTAGGAAGAACGAGAAGAATATGGTCTGCAGGCCTAAGATAAACACGGTAAGACCGAATATGTCCTGATTCAACATCGGCAGATTCTTAAAACCGCTGTCTATCCACTCCCTTATGAAGACCCAACGACATTAGAAATATTCCAATCAGAAGTCCTCTCTCCAAAGACATGAATTTGGCTATCAGTCTTGTGATTCTGTCGTATTCGATCATACCAAGAGATCTCGCATAGACTGCAGAGAACAGCCCTATGAATATGAGCTGATATCCAGCCAGAGTGAGGAGAGATGATGCTATCGTAGAATGAATTCCGAGATGAATTCCAAAGATAGCCACGATCAGTGTAAAACCGACGGCAAACATGATCAATCCCGGAATATAAAACAGATACTTTGGAGTCTGGAGGAGCATGAATCTCAAGTGCCTCCAACCGTCGCTGAAGGAGCTCAGCTTGGATTCTCCTTCTCTTGGATAGTATGTTATCGGAACTTCCTTTATCCTTAGACCTCTTCTTACAGCTTCGATTATCATTTCACTTGCAAACTCCATTCCGTGGCACTTCAAATCCATCTTCTCCAAATCTTCTCTCGTAAAAGCTCTAAAACCGCTGTGAGCATCGCTAACGCCCGCTTTGAACAGAACATTCAGAATCCACGTCAAAAGCGGATTTCCTATGTATTTGTGTAGCCAAGGCATGGCTCCGGGCAGAATCTTGCCCTTAAACCTGCTACCTATTACCAAATCAGCATCTCCTCTCTTCAAGGGCTCAAGAAGTTTCGGCATCTCTAAAAAGTCGTATGTGTCGTCAGCATCACTTATAAGCGTTTTAGATTCTCAATTTCACTCGTTTCTCTCGCGAGAAGGTAAATTCCTTCCCTATTTTCCAGAAACTTCAGAATTAAGGCGGTTTTGCCAATTCTACGTCTTCCGTATATCACCACGAATTCCGCCTTATCGGATTTATATCGCTCTTCGAGTATATTCAGCTCGTCGGCCCTATCGATGAATAATTTACTCGAAAGTTTAAAGTTTGCTAATGTGTAATTTAAGCTCGCATTAA
>Ga0256842_1000017_pt1 | contig 129881 bp, 133 predicted proteins | sample 4559240metaG_FD_185973 | JGI IMG/M metagenome (GOLD analysis project Ga0256842, IMG submission 185973) | Hydrothermal vent microbial communities from Guaymas Basin, Mexico - 4559-240 | ecosystem: Environmental > Aquatic > Marine > Hydrothermal vents | place: Mexico: Guaymas Basin | collected... | reverse complement strand
ACTTTCTGGATTATCACCTTGTCCACTATACAATATAGATGAGACAACCAATGAATAAAATAGCACTTTTTTCATTTTCGACTCCTTTTTAAATCTAATTTATTAATCACTAATATGTAATAATATGATATTTATCTTTAAAGAGTCTTTAAATATGAAATAATATTAATATTTTTTCATATCAGTTAATATTGCTTCATATTTTTTACTATTTTATAACAAATTAAAGCTCTCTGTAAGCCTTTTCTAAAAATGGAGTTATCTGTTTTTTACGACTCATTACACCTTTCATCCACGCTTCATTATTCTCTAATAAAATATCAAATGCCTTTTCTATAATAGTGTTATCATCACAACATACTAATATTTGAGAACCCTCAATCATAATATCAGTTAATAAAAGCATAACAATCTCTTTATTCTCTGAATCTTTTATCTCTTGCATTGTTTTGTGTAGTTCATCTTTCATATTATCAAACAAAGATAAATCAACAACCTCTAGTTGACCAACTCCAATTTTTTTATCATCTATCTCAAAGTTTTTAAAATCTCGTAAAATTAACTCTTTTGCAGTTGCACCTGCAACATCAGATTTTACTGTAAACATCTCCATCCCAAGAGCTTTATAATCTTCTATCCCAGCAATACTAGCTAATTCTTTTACAACTTTTGTATCAATTTTTGTACAAGTTGGAGATTTAAAAATCACAGTATCACTTAAAATTGCACACAACATAATAGATGCAATATCTGCTGGAATCTCTATATCATAATAATCAAACATCTCTTTTATCACAGTATTGCTACATCCAATTGGTCTAATCCAACATTCTAAAGGCGTATCTGTTGTAATATCTCCTAGTTTATGATGGTCTACTATCCCTAAAATTGTTGCTTCTTTTATATCATCTGGGCTTTGAAGTAAATCAGAATGATCAACCAAATATACATTTTCCCCAGCATAGCTTGTTTTTAAAACAGGAGCTTCAAATCCAAATTTATTTAATACAAATTCTGTTTCTGGATTTATCTCCCCTTGTCTCGAAGCGATTGTATCTTCGCCAAGTTGATTTTTTAGATAAGATAATGATATTGCTCCAACAATAGAGTCTAAGTCAGGTGTTGTATGACCAAAAATATAAGTTGCCATTTTAATCCTTTTAAAATTATTTGAAGGAATTTTACCTTTTTGATATTAAAAATCGTATTATTTTATAATATAAAGAGTAAAATAATAAAAAATCATTATGATAGGAACACTCTATGAAATTTATTATTGGATTAATTAGTATTTTAATCATTTTAATATCTACTGCAATATATATATATATTACAAAAGACAATATTGAAGATGAAAAATATAAACCTAAAATAGAACAAAAAGATGTTAATTTAACAGAGCTAAATCCTATAGAGTTAGAAGATAAAGCACAAAAAGAGTATTATGAATCTATCTCTGAAGATATTAAATCAGAATTAGAAAATGCTAGAGAGGTTTATGTTAGTATTGATAAAGCACCCAAAAGTGGTTTATTTGGTAGTAAAGAGTCATTTGATGATGATTTAAATGCTATATTTGATGATATTCTGGTAAGTTTAAACGATAATAGACTAGAAGATTTTAGAGATAATATAGAGACTGCAAAAGAGAATATAAAAAATCTATATATTGAGATAAATCAATATATAGAGGAACAAAAAATAGCACCTAAAGAGAGTTATATTGAAACAACAATAGATGATTATGCAAAAAAAATAAAAGATTTAAAACAAGAGGTTAAGCTGAACCTTGATGATATAAAAAATAATAAACAAAGCATAAAAAATTATCTTTTTGTATTAGGTATTAGAGTAAATAGTAAAAAAATGAATATGTTGTTATTAAGAGCAGATAGAGATAATATAGTTAAGATGACTTTAATGATGAGTATGTTAAAAAGAGAAGCAAAAGCACTTAGAAAAGAGATATACTCATCTGAAGTAACTCTTGATGATACAAAAAAATATTATGATATTAGTAGAATCCTTTTTAAGTTTGTAATCTATCAACAAGATATATATAATCAAAATCTAGATAATTATATAGAATTTTTAGATAACAATGTAGAGAAAAATGAGGTGATATATAAGCGTTCTAGAGAAGAGATGAAACTAGAAAAAAATAAAATAAGATTAAAAATATATAAAAAAAATATTAAGATATTAAAAACCTTTAGACAAGCCTCATTGAGATATAAGAGCGATTTGTTAAAACAGAAAAAAAGATTAAGACAGATAAAATATATATCGTTACGAAATTTGAAGGTGCTACAAAATAGCTTTGATGTCTCATCTTATAGTTCAGAAGCAATTAAACCTATAGTTAATATAGAAAAAGAGTTTGATAAAATAATGAAAAGATATGTAATAATTGTAGAGAAGTTTAAAAGTAGTGAAATAAAAAGAAAATATATAGAATTAACCTATCAAATCTTAAATGATTAAATAATTTTAAGTGGTACACCCATCAGGATTCGAACCTGAGACCTTCGGTACCGCAAACCGATGCTCTATCCAGCTGAGCTATGAGTGCATATATGTATAGAAAAAGGATTTTATCATAAAACTCTTTAACTATACTTTATTTTTACTTATCTTGTGATAATTTTTCTTTTTTATTCTCTTGAACTGAATGATAAAGAGAGATTGCAATAAATGTGATACCAATTGTTCCAACAATAATTTCACTTACTTCAAAGAACATCTTCATAAACATAACTGATGAAAGTGCTAAAATAGCATAATGAGCACCGTGTTCCAAGTATCTAAATTCACTTAAAGTTTTCATCTCTACAAAATATAATGTTAAACTTCTCACAAACATAGCACCAATTCCAAGACCTATCATAATAATAAATATATCACTACTCAAAGCAAATGCACCAATTACACCATCAAAAGAGAAACTAGCATCTAATACTTCAAGATATAAAAAGCCCATAATACCACTTCTAATTCCATCTGTTGAGAGCAATTCATCAAGTGATGAGATTATAGAGTGTAAAAATACACCTCCAAAATATGCCATAGCAATACTTGCATTTTGAGTTTGATTTACAAGAAGCAATCCTATTGCTAATGCAAACATCAACTCTATATTATTAACACTTCCGATTTTATCTGTTACTCTATTATCTTCTAGTACCTTTATCCATTTTTCTTCTCTATCTTCATCAAAGAAAAAATCCAAAAATACCATCAATAAAAACGAACCACCAAATGCATAAATCAACTCTTTTGTAGATTCTAATGAATGATGATATTTCTCTGGTTCATTAAGTGCTAAATTAAATGCTTCTATAAAGCCCATAGAACTTGCAATTGAAACTATTAAAATAGGGAATATAAATCTCATACCAAAAACTGCTATTGGAATACCAAAAGTGATAAATCTCTTTTGCCACTTTGGCTCCATTGTCTCTAAAACTTTTGCATTTACCACAGCATTATCAAAAGATAATGAAATCTCCAATACTGCTAAAAGTGCAGTGATATATACTGCATAAAAACCACCAAGGTAAAAGGCTACAATTAAACCAATAATCGTTATTACAATTGAACTACGAAAATGATTCATTATTTAATAGCACCTAATATTTTAGTTAGCATCACTTTTTCAGTATCATCAAGATGTCCATCTGCTTGAGCAATATGATTGACTAAAGCCTCTATCATTGGTGGATACTCTGGATATGCTTTCATTTTAGTTAATTCTGATAAAAGTTTAGCCTCTGTTAATAACCATTTTGTCTGATTATCTACTACCTTTGAAAGCTCTTCAATATGAAGTTCATAAAGCTCTATCGCCTCTGTTGTAAGATTCAGGTCATTAATCTCATCAATATCTTTGATTAAATCAAGAGCACTTATAATCTCTTCTGTTGTAGCTTTTTTATCTGCCATTGTCATCAATGCCATACTTACAACCAACGCATTTACAAACTGCTTCTCTTTTGAGAAACTCTCTGGCGTATATTGTCTAAGCTTTCTTCTGCCATCTTCTAAGGCTTTACTACTTGCCTCTTTAATTCTATTCCAATCTAACATTATATTATTCCTTATTTTAACTAATAAACAAATCTACAAAACCTTGTAGTCCATTATTATATCCTGTCCCAACTGCTTTAAATCTCCAACTATTATCTCTTTGATATAATCGTCCAAATTCAATAGCTGTCTCCGCCGAAAAATCTTCATCTAAATCATATTTAGCAATCTCTACATTTGTATCAAGGTCATAAATTCTAATAAAAGCATTACTCACTTGTCCAAAATTTTGAGACTTTTTAATAGCATCATCAATAGTTACTACAAATACAAGTTCTGTAATAGATGGATTTATCTTTTTTAAATCAATTGTCAAACTCTCATCATCACCTTCACCTTCACCAGTTCGGTTATCACCTTGATGAACAATTGCTCCATCAGGAGATTGAAGATTATTATAAAATACAAAATACTTATCTTCTGGAACTTTTCCACTAGCATCTATCATAAATACCGAAGCATCTAAATCAAAATCTGCTCCACTATCACTAATATTTGTATCCCACCCAAGACCAACTCCAATATTTTGCAGAGATGGTACCTCCTTACTTAAATTTACTCTTCCACCCTTACTTAAACTAATTCCCATTTTATCTCCTTTTTATTTATATAGATTTAATGATATTAAATAATTATTTAATATTATCAAATCTATAATCAACATAGATTCTGAATCAAGTTCAGAATGACAAACAACCGTCTTAGAATGACAAATAACCGTTTCAGAATGACAAACAACCGCTATTCCATACTATTTTCTCATTCTGTACTGTTTTGACATTCCATACTTGAACTTCTCATTCCATTCTGTTTTGTCATTTCGTGCTGACTTTGTCATTCCGTGCTGACTTTTTGTCATTCCGTGCCGTTTTGTCATTCCGTGCCGTTTTGTCATTCCGTGCTTGACACGGAATCTAAAACTATAAATATTTAGCTTGAACTGTATTTAAAGTATCAGCCAATTTTTTATCTGTTGTTGGTTCACCAATAGCAGAGAATTTCCATTCTCCATTTCTTCTATATAGTTTACCCAAAATCATAGATACATAACCACTAAATTTAGCATCTGATGCTATATTATAAGTTGCTACCACATCATTTACTCTATCAGGTGTACCCTCATAAAGACGAATTGAAGCAAAAGGGATAGTTGCAAAATCTTTACCATTAAATGAATTTAATACAAATACAACTTGTTCTACTGTTGATGGTATTTGCGTTAGATTAATAGAAATAACTTCATTATCTAATCCATCATCACCATCTATATCACCAGTCAAATCATCACCAGAGTGATTTATTCCAGCAGAATTTAAATTTCCAAAATATATACTATCTATAATATTTTGCTTTGCATCAAAAAGACCAACAGACAAATCTAAATCTACTGCTACCTTTTTAGCTCCACCAAAAAAACCTTTACCTTCAATTGCACCCCAGTTTGCACCAACACAAAAAGATGATAAATCAGAACCATTACTCTTTTTAAGAGAGATTTTTTGACCTTTTACTAAATTAATACCCATCAAATTATCCTATATACTTATCTACAAAACCTTGAAGTCCTGCATTAAATCCAGTTCCAACTGCTTGAAATCTCCAACTACCATCTTTTCTGTATAATTTACCAAATTCAATAGCAGTTTCACTTGAATAATCTTCATCAAGCTCATATTTAGCTACTTCTTCTACTGTATCTTCATTAATAAGTCTAATAAATGAGTTTGAAACTTGACCAAAATTCTGACCTTTTGTATCTGCACTATCAATAGTAACAACAAAAATAATCTCTTGTACATCAGCAGAAACTTTTGTAAGATCAACTATTACTTGCTCATCATCTCCATCACCCTCACCAGTTAAATTATCTCCAGTATGTTCTACACTTCCATCAGCAGATTTTAAATTATTATAAAATATAAAATCTTTTTCACTAGCTACTTTACCATTTGCACCAATTAAAAATACTGAAGCATCTAAATCATAAGCAGAACCAGAATCACTAGCATTTGCATCCCAACCAAGACCAACTACCATTTTTGTAAGACCAGGAGCCTCTTTACTCAAATTTACTCTTCCACCTTTAGCTAAACTAATACCCATATTGAAATCCTTTTATTTCGTTTTAATTTTATGTTTATCATTCTATCAAAGTTTTATTAACAATAAAGAATAAGATTAAAAAGATATGATTATAAATTGTCAAGTATGTAATATCAGAAATCTTTTTGTCTATTTTGGTTATTATGTTATATAAAATTTGAATAGATTTCTTTTAAAACTAGATTCTGAATTAAATTCAGAATGACAAACGACCATCATACTGAATTTAATTTGGAATGACAAACAACCGTCATACTCAGCTTGACTGGGTATCTAAAAATGAGGTCTAATTAAAAATATTTAAAAAGGGATAAAGATGAATTTAAAAGAGCAGTTAAAAGCAGATTTAAAAAATGCAATGAGAGCAAAAGAGATAGTAAAAAGAGATTCAATTAGATCAATTAATACAATGATTAAACAGATAGAAGTTGATGAAAGAAAAGATATGAATGATGAAGAGATAATCGTTCTAATTCAAAGAGGTATTAAAACAAGAACCGAATCAATTTCTCAATATAAAATTGCAAAAAGAGAAGATTTAGTAGAAAAAGAACAAGCTGAGATTGATATATTTTCTATTTATTTACCTGTACAACTAACCGATGATGAGTTAGAATCTATAATAAAAGCAATTATAGAAGAGACAGGAGCTTCTTCTATGAAAGATATGGGTAAAGTTATGAATCCTGCTAAAGCAAAAATTGGTGGTGGAGCTGATGGTAGAAGAATTAATGAGATGGTGAAAAAATGTTTATAGATTTTAGATTAGATAACTTAGCAAATTTTCCGAAAGAATTAGAAAAACTTTTAAATACTCATAGAGAAAAAATTGATACAATTACAAAATTAAAAAGCAATAATTATGCTGATATTTTGAAGCCAATGCAAGATATGGATGAGGAATTAAGTTTATTTTTCACCCCTCTTTCTCATCTTAATTCTATTATGAATAGTGATGATACTCAAAAAGCATATGAAAACTCTTTGCCACTTTTATCAAAATTTAGTAGTGAAGTTTCTCAAAATCTTGAACTATTTAAAAAGATAGAATCTTTAAGTTGCAATGATTTAGAGTCTCAAAAAGTGATAGATAATGATATTAAAGATTTTAAGCTTAGTGGAGTGAATCTTCCATTAAAAGAGAAAAAAGAGCTTGAAGAGATTGATATGAAACTTAGTGAGCTTTCTAATGAGTTTTCGCAAAATTTATTAAATGCTACAAATGATTATGAGCTAATTATAAAATCGTTTAATGATGTTAAAGAGTTGCCTCAAAATGATTTAGATAGTGCAAAAATAACTCTTGAAGATGGCAGTGAAGCTTATAAGTTCACTTTGCAAATACCTAGTTATATGGCATATATCACTTATGGTTCAAGTAGAGAATATCGTGAAGAGATATATCGTGCATACTCGTCAAGAGCTCCACAAAATAGTGAAGTTATAAATCAAATTTTATCACTTAAAAATCAAAAAAGTAAACTATTAGGATTTGATAATTTTGCTGATTACTCTATCGCTTTTAAAGATGCTAGTTCATCTGATAGTGTTATAGATTTTTTAGAAAAACTGGTTACTCTTGCACTGCCTTATGCAAAAGATGAGCTTCAAGAGTTAAAAGATTTTGCAAAAAAGAGTGATAATATAAAATCTCTACAAAGTTTTGATGTTGCTTATTATAGTGAAAAGCTTAAAAAAGAGAAATTTGATTTTGATAATAGTATGACAAAACCATATTTTGTACAAGAAAAAGTGCTTAATGGGATGTTAGATATTATCTCTGAGCTTTTTGATTTAACTATCAAAGAGGTTACTGATATAGAAAAATGGCATAAATGTGTAAGAATTTTTGATATATATGAGAATGAAAAAGTATCAAGCCGTATCTATTTTGACCTTGAAGCAAGGAAAGAAAAACGAGGTGGAGCGTGGATGAATGATTTTGAAACACATTATATTGATTCTGATAATACTCAACATTTAGCATCTGCTTTTGTGGTATGTAATTTTTCTCCAACAACAGATTCAACTCCAAGCCTTTTAAGACACGATGATGTTGTAACTTTATTTCACGAAATGGGACACGCTATCCATCATCTATTTAGCAAAGTGAAGCAAAGAAGTGTAAGTGGAATTAATGGTGTGGCATGGGATGTTGTGGAGTTTCCATCACAGTTTTTAGAAAATTTTGCCTATGAAAGTGCTATACTTAAAAGATTTGCTTTTCATTATAAAACAGATGAGGCTATTAGCGATGAGTTATTATTTAAGATTAAAGATACAAAAAATTATCAAGTTGCATTAGGTCTTTTACGACAGGTTGAGTTCTCTTTATTTGATTTTAAACTTCACCAAAAACTTTATCAAGAAGATGAGGTTCAAGATTTACTAGATTCTATTAGAGAAAAAACGGCTCTTTTAAAACCACCTGCTTATAATAAATTTCAAAATGGTTTTGCTCATATATTTGCAGGTGGATACTCGGCTGGATATTATAGTTATAAATGGGCAGAAGTATTAAGTGCTGATGCTTTTTTTGAGTGTATTGATGAAGAGAATGGATTTAATAAAACAAGAGCAAAAGAGTATAAAGATAATATTTTAAGTTGTGGTGGTTCAAAAGATATGAGTGAACTTTACAATATTTGGCTAAAAAGAGAAGCTAAAGTTGAGAGTTTAATTAAGCTTTATGGATTAGAGTAAAATATAAATGCTAAGTATCAAAAGGCAACCACAAGGGATTGCCCCTACAGTTCTATTTCGTAGAATTATCCATACAGCTTTATTTCGTAGGGGTACCCCTTGTGGGTACCCTAAATTTAAAGATATATAATTTTATGAACTATTTTAAAGTGATATTATATCGCTCTTTAGCACCAGAGCTTACATATAGTTTTGATGGAGATATTGAGATTGGGCAGATTATAGAAGTTCCCATTAGAAATACTACTAAAAGAGCAATTGTTATGGGTAGATGTGAAAAACCCAGTTTTAATACTCTTGATATTATCTCTTTAGAGAATAAAATCTATTCTCTTTGTCAAATTAAAATTGCTAAATTTATATCAAGTTATTATTTCTCATCTTTATCTCAGTCTCTATCTATTTTTATACCATTTGAGATTAATCAAAAAGAGCCATCAAATTATAATATGGATATAGAGTATCCAAATTTAACAGAGGCTCAGTCCAAGGCTTATTTAGAGATAAAAAAGCATAAAAAGGCTCTACTTTTTGGAGTTACTGGAGCAGGTAAAAGTGAGATTTTTATATCTTTGGTGGCTGATTCGTTAAAAGAGAATAAAACAGCAATTATATTGATGCCAGAGATTAGTTTAACTCCTCAGATGGGTAAAAGACTTGCTAAATATTTTGGTTCAACTGTTGCAATATGGCATTCAAAACTTACAAAAAAGAAAAAAGAGAAGATATTAGACTCTATATCAAAATTAGAGGTACGAGTGGTAGCAGGTGCAAGGTCAGCATTGTTTGTTCCACTAAAAAATATTGGTTTAATTGTGGTGGATGAAGAGCATGATGATAGCTATAAATCAAATTCTAATCCAAGATATAATGCTAGAGATTTGGCAATCTTAATGGCAGACAGATTAGATGCAAAGGTTCTCCTTTTATCTGCTACTCCAAGTCTTAATTCTTACTATAAATTGCCAGTAGTTAAATTAAATCAAGCTTTTATTACAAGTAAAAAGAATTATATATTCAAGCCACACACTAACTCTATTACCAATGAGATTTTAAAAGAAATTTATGATAATAAACTGCTTCATAATCAATCTATTTTGTTTATACCAACAAGAGGAAATTTTAAATATTTGTATTGTCAATCTTGTGGAGAGACACATAAATGTCCATATTGTTCTGTGGGAATGGCACTTCATCGCACAAAACGGCTTCTTTTATGTCACTATTGTAATTTCGTTCAAAGAATAATAGAGAGTTGTGTCGCTTGTGGTTATCATCCTCTTAGCAGTAGACGAATTGGAACAGCTGAAGCGATTGATATTATCAAAAATAGTATATCTGATATAAATATAGAACAGTTTGATGCTGATACAATTAATACGGCAAACAGGTTACAAAAGGCTCTTGATAGGGTAGAAAGCTGTGAGAGTGATATTCTTGTTGGAACTCAAATGTTAAGTAAAGGTCATGATTATCCTAATGTAACTTTGGGGATTATTACAGGGCTTGATTATATGTTGGGGATTGCTGACTATAGAGCAAGGTCAAGGGCTATGAGTATGATGTTTCAAATATCTGGAAGATGTGGAAGAGCTTCAGAGTCTAAAGTTATAATATATACAAATAATATAGAGACTTTTCAAGAGTATTTGGGTGATTATGAACGATTTATTCAAGATGAATTAGTATTTGTTGAAATAGGGGAATATCCTCCATTTGTATCATTGGCAAAAATTCTTGTGGCTAATAAAGATTTTAAAAAAGCAGAAAAAATTATTAATGACACAGTTTTTAAACTTCAAACTATAAAAGATATTGAGATAGTTGGGTATGGGAAAGCACCTATAGAAAAAATTTCAAATAGATATAGATATAATATTTTACTTAAAGCAAAAGATAGAGTATTACTTTTAAAAGCTCTTCACTTAATCAACTCAAAAGATATTGATATAGATATGGATCCTGTTGATTTTTCGTAAAATATTTAAATTTTTAGCTATAATTTTAGAGACATTTTTATTAAAAAAGGATTTTTATGTTAGTTCATATATGTTGTTCTGTAGATAGTCACTATTTTTTACAGAAGCTTAGGCAAGAGTTTCCACAGGAGGAGCTTATCGGATTTTTTTATGATCCAAATATTCATCCATATAGCGAATATTATCTAAGGCTTCTTGATGTAAAAAGAAGTTGTAAGATGTTAAATATTAAACTTATTGAGGGTGATTATGATATAGATAGTTGGCTTAAAAGTGTAAAGGGATTAGAGAATGAACCCGAAAAAGGGATTAGATGTGGTGTTTGTTTTGATAAAAGATTTGAAGTTACAGCACAAAAAGCAGAGAATTTAGGTATTGATTCTTTTACATCAACTTTACTAACAAGCCCAAAAAAATCTCTTTCTCAACTTAAATTAGCAGGTGATAGACTTGCAAAAAAGTATAATATAAAGTTTATTGCTCCAGATTTTAGAAAAGCATCAGGAACACAAGAGCAAAATATTTTAGCCAAAAAAGATAAATTATATCGTCAAGATTATTGTGGTTGTATTTATGGATTAACTATGCAACGAAAAGATCAGAATAGATTAGCAGATGAGCTATTTTCACCAATTTCTAAACAGATTCAACCTGAATCTATAGAGCAACGAATTGAGTTATATGAGTATAGAATAAAATTAGAAGAAAAGTTTAAAGAGTATAAAATTATAAAACAAAGGTTTTTAAATTATCGTCTTTTATATGGTTATCTTAAAGTTAAGAATACAATGGTCAATGCCCATTTTTTACCATATTCAACAATAAGAGGTGATTATAGCCGAGGTAAAATTGATGTTGAGATTAATGATATTTTTTATTTAAATCGTGATGAGGTAAGATTTGTTACACTAGATAGATATAATTTCTTATCTAATCGTAACTATAGTTCTATTATAGAATTAATGTTTAATCCTCCAGATTTTGATGAAGAGTTAAAGATAAGAGAAAAGTTAGGTATTAATCATTATGATTTGGGTGCTATTTTGGTTGTAAAAGAGATTCCTATATCAAAATTAGAGATAGTTTGTCAATCTAAAACTTATAGTGATATTATGGAAGTTTCTTTAGTTACTTAAAGAAATCAAATACTTTTGATAAAATACTATTATCTATTGTCTCTTCTGAGTTATTCTTCCTCTCATCCTTATTATCTGCTTTAATCTCTTCTTCTATCTTTTGAGTAGAGTACAAATCAATACTTTGAATATAAGGGATAAGCATCTTAAATGTTTGAAGGTCATTATCTGTAAATTGTTGAATATCATAAGTTGATGTCATAGCTTGAATTACACATATAACATCTTTATCTTTTATGATAGGTATGAGAATCATATCTTTAATATTATTCTCTTCAAAATTATCACTAGATTTAATATATTCTGACTTACTACTTTTTATATCATTGACATAAAATGGCTCTGTACTTCTTGCTGTTTTACCTAGTAGACCCTGATATATTGGTATTTCTATATCTTCTAATTCATCAATTGTTCTTGAATATAAAACAGATTTTTCTTTATTTAATATCCATAATCTAGCATAAGATGCTGTTAATAGAGCTTTGACCAACTTTTCTATTATATATATAATATTTCTATTATTACTTTCAGTGTTAAGAATTTTTATAGATGATAATATTGCATCACTTTTCTCTTTTGCCGTTAATTGTTTTTTAAATGAGACCATTTACTTATCCATGGAGTTTAAAATTTTAAAGTCTTAATGACACTAAACCATTAAAACTTTAATTTATAATTTATAATTTATAATTTATAATAATGCACTAACTGCTTTTGGTAAAATTTTATTTAACATCAACTTAGCAAGTGTAATGTTACCATCTTTTGTAAAAATAGCAAATCCATGTAAATGAACTCTTGCATCTTCACCAGAACAAACCATTAATGCAACTGCACTATCTGTATGAATCTCCATTAATTCTGCTTGACCTAAACCAATAGATTTAGAAACAATATGTGCATTTTTAAAAATATCATTAAAAGTTGCTGTAACTTCTGTAAGGTCTGTTTTTAATTTTTGAGTATCAGAGATTATAACTTCTCCTGAGTTTGTTGTAATTGCAGAAGCTCTATAACCACTTATTCCACCTAAATCTTCTAATAAACTTTCATCTATAATCATTTTATATCCTTTGAAAAAATATTTTTAGCATAATATATTACTGCCTAAAGAAATTATATCATAGTAATTTAATAATTAAAATTAATAGAACGATAATTCACAAATAGTTAATATATTTATAATATAATCTTTTATAATCAAGTAAAAAAGGAACATTTTATGAAAAAAGTAATCTTAATAACAACTCTGGTATCATTTGCTTTTGCATCAAATAGTGTAGAAGTTCTATTTGATAGTAAATGTAGTATCTGTCATAGTAAAATACAACCAACTGATATGAATAAAGTGATTGCTCCTGCAATAATGGGTGTGATGAGACATATTAAAATGGAGTTTAAAGGTGATAAAGAAAAAGCAGTAGATTTTATGGCTGATTTTATATTAAATCCAACTAAAGAAAAATCAATTTGTAAACCAAAAAAATTAGAAAAATTTGGACTTATGCCATCACAAAAAGGGATCGTAACACTACAAGAGGCAAAAGATATATCTAGTTATTTATATGATAATTTCCCACCTGCTGGATTTAGAGGTATGGGTCAAAGGGGTAGATAATAATTAAGATTTATATGTTATTGTAGGGGCAATCCTTTATGATTGCCCTTTGGTAGTTATTTAATTTCTATCTCTTAGTTAGTGACCACAGCCACAACTACCTTCTCCAGATTCACAGCTTCCACCAGCATGACCATCAGCAATCTCTTCAGCAGTTGCTTCTCTACACTCTAGTACTTTTACATTAAATACTAATTCTTTACCTGCTAAAGGGTGATTAAAGTCTAATTCAACCATATTATCATCAAAAGATTTTACAACAACTTGAATAGTTTCACCTTGTTCCCCTTGACCATATAAAGACATTCCCTCTTTTAGCTCAACTTCTGCAAATTGTTCTATTGGTAATGATTGCACACCCTCTGGATCTTTTTGACCATAAGCTTTTTCTGGTGGAATAACAACTTCTTTAGATTCCCCTGCATTCATTCCAACCATTGCTTCTTCTAAACCGATAATTACTTGGCTTTTCCCTGTAATAAAATCTAAACCTGCTTGACCTATATTTGAATCAAGAATTTCTGTTGTTCCATTTTCTTTTACTTCATACTCTATTGATACTATACTATTTTGTGCTGTAACTGACATTTATATTTGTCTCCATTTAATTTTTTGGCTTATTGTATCTATTATAACTTATAAAAAGATAATATTTAGTTCTATTTTAGTTCTTTTAATCTTATTTTAGCAATTGCAACACTACTATCATTAGGATAATTATCTAAAATATTTTGATAAAATATTATCGCCTCTCTCTTATTTCCCTCTTTCTCTAAAGAGATAGCTGTATGTAAAAGTAAAACATGCATATATGAAGACTCTGTAGAGAATCCTGCACTCTTTTTAAAATAAAATATAGAATCTTCATAATTTTTTGTATAATATGAAATCTCTCCAAGATAATAATTTGTAGATGAATTTTTATATGCTTTTTTATTTAAAGCTTTAAATATATTTCTTGCTTCATTATAATTTTTTTTATTAAAAAGTTTAACTGCTTTTGTATATAATTGTAGATTACTTTGAGAACTATTATCTTGGTCTCTTATTTGAGAATTATTGTTATTTTGTTGATTATTATCAAATACTCTAGGAATCATAACTATTTCTTGTTGAGGCTTATTATTATCTACACGCTCCTCTTTTTGAGTATAGATTCTCTCTTTTGGTTTATTGACTTTTTTTTGTCTATATTCTATATTATCTTCATATCTATTTTTTAACTTACTTATAGCTCTTCTTAACTCAGATTTACTTACATAATTTTCATTAATATTATCAACTATACGACCTAATTCACTTACTAATTCTTCATCGGAATATCTGCTTCCTCTACCACCACTTCTATTTTGCCTAAGTTCATTAATTGTACGACCTAACCCTTCTACTATTTGAGTTAGTCCATCCATTCTCTCTTTTTGTTGAGCTATTTTATATTTAAGCGACTCTATAGACTCATCATAAGCATTTAATCCAGAAATTGTTATTACCAAAACTGATAATATTTTAATACTATTTTTCACTATTTATACCTAATTTATTATATGAAAATCGACTCTACGATTTTTTGCATAACACTCATCTGTTGTTTCTCTACACAATGGTGTACTCTCACCTAAACTTATCATAACAATTTTATTCTCGTCTACACCCTTTGCCATCAAGTCATCTTTGATAACTTTTGCTCTTTTAAGCCCTAGTGCAAAGTTATATTCATCTGTACCAAATTCATCACAGTTACCCTCTATTTTTATCTTACTTTTAGTTTTAATTATATTACTATTTTGAGCTATTCTCTCTTGCATATCGGAACTAATAGAGTATTGACCAAATTCAAAATATATACTTTTCAAGCCTCCACTACTTCCATCAAGCCCACCATAAGAGTTATTATATGTCGCAGCATTACCACCACCACTTCCACCATTATTAGAACTATCAACTCCACCATCAATAGTAACAGTTTCAGAAGAGTTTGTTACATTTGATGGTTGTACCTTTTTTTTATCACTACAACCTATAAAAAATACTGAGATAGCAATTATAAATATTTTTGATTTCATCATTTTACCTTTTTAATTTAATTATATTTACCAATCTAATGATTGTATTTTTCTTCCACTTAGTGGAAATTGTACTGTTTTAAGATCTTTTAGATTTATATATCCTATAGAGCTTGAGTTCCCTCTACTTTTAACATATAAAACAACTGAACCATCAGATGAAAATGTTGGTAATTGATTTGAACCAGTAGATGTCAATGGTTTAGTATTGTATCCATTTGAAGATGCTAAGTATATATTAAATCTATTTTTAGAATAACCACTTTTAGTCTCTCGACTAGAATAAACTATACTTTTCCCATATGCATCACATGAGTTATTATTTTTACCGTGATACACTAATTGCGAAACAGATGTACCATAAAGAGATTTTTTATATACATTTGCATATCCTAAAGGATTAGATATAAATATCATACTATCTCCACCATCCACATATCTACCTTTTACATCAATACCAGAAAAAGATGTTAATCTATTTTTTACACCACTTAGTGTATCTATTTCATAAATATCAGGTTGTCCATTTGGAGCCATTGTCACAAGAATTTTACTACCTTTAACATCAGAACATACAAGCATCCCCTCAGAAGATGCTATCTTAATTTTTGAACCATTATAAATATTTAACTTATATAAAGTTGGTATAAGAGAGTTATATGATGTATAATATAGAGTTCTCTGATTTTTATCTGCCCATTTTGGAAACAAATTTAACCCTCCGCTAATAATAACTTTCCTATAATTCATTGTATAATCACTTAATATAATTTCACTCTGTTTTTTAGAAGTATATCGTGAAAATACAAGATACCTATTAATCCAAGATATAGAAGGATATTTTAAAAACTGATTAATATCACTAACTGCTTGATGAACTAAAAACGGATATTTAGAAAATGATGGGATATTATAATTTTTACTCATTATCTGCTTGTCTGAAGATACCTCAATAAGTTGTATATTCAAAGAAGCACTGTCCTCAATTGAAAATTTATACTTAATAATATAATCTTTAGAACTAAAATCAGCACCTCTACCCATATAATGAGTTTTATCTGCCAAAAAATGACCACTAATTTTTAAATCTGCTAAAAGTATCTCAAAAAATTTACTATTAATATTTGGAGATACACCCACACTACCATCAATTATTGCTACTCTACTTCTACTCTCTACATCTTTTTCAATTCTAATTGTTGCATCTACATCAGCAAAAAGATAAAATGAAAAGATAAAGATTACCAAAAATCTCATACTATTCCTTTGTAAAACTATCATATTTTGAAGTTCTTTAAGATATTGTATCAATGTTTAATTGAAGTCTTGATTATTTATTTGATTTTGCAAGAAGTAGAATAGACTTAGACTTCCTTTAAAGGAAGTCTATTATAATATTTTTATATTTTACTTTTAAAGTTTTTCCACTCAGAGTTTAATTTTTTAGATAAATCTTTATTGAACCATGTAATCTCATCTCTTATTTTTTTTGATTTTGTTTCAAAAATATCAACAAGTTCTACCATACTAAATTGATTTAAAATTTCTTTAGCTTTTTTATTTCCAATCCCTTTTACAGATTTTAATATTTTAATCATCTCTTGTTTATCTAATTCAATTGTTTTAGCCTGAGGACTATCAACTGATTCATCATCAGAAATAATATCTGTAGTAGGAATATCTCTTAATTTAGTAGTTTTATAATTATCTTGATAATTCCATTTTTCACTTGGCCACTCTTCGGAGTCTCTTGCTTGTATATTAAGAACTTGATACTCTTCATCTAATTCATGAATATATTTTTTTGCATCACCATATACTCTTTTTTTGTTTCCAAAATATGCACCATCATAACTTGGATTATATTTACCAAATGTAATATTTCTCATTGTTCTAAGTAAATCAGGATTGATTTTACCCAATTCTTCCCAGTTAAACATAGGCATATGAGGCATATTAAATCTACCATCACTTAGATTCCACATAATATATTGCCCAATCCAATCTCTAATATAAGGGAATGCTGCAAATGCTGTGGCACACTCTAAGATTCTTACTTTTCCATCTTTACCATAAGCAATATCACAAGCCCAATATTCAGCTTTTGCAGCCTTACTAGTTTTAACAGCTAAATCAAGAACATTTTTTGGAACATCCATATAATCCATACTTCCACCCTGAGAAGTGTTTGTAAGCCATTCACCCTCTGGAGCTCTTCTCCAAAATGCACAAACTGGTTTATGACCAATAAGCATAACTCTAATATCAGCTTCCATAGGGACAAAATCTTGAAAATATTGAGGATAATACTTTTTCTCTTTAAATAAAGATATTGCCTCTTTTGGAGAATCTACTTTGTGTACAAAATATCCACCATAATTTGATGGTCCGTAAGATTTTTTAATTATCTTTGGATAGTCACATTTTTTTAAAAATTTAGTTGCATTATCTTTTTTGTAATAGATATATGTCTTTGGAATTGGTAAATCATATTTCCATGCAAATCTTGTAACATTCTCTTTTGATTTATTAGAAAACTGTGTATCCATAGATGGCATAAATCTTACATTTGGTAACTCTCTTGCAATCTCTCTAAATGTTTCATAAGCAGTTGCAGGAATATTTCCAACTAAAACATCTATCTTTTTTCTTTTAACTTCTCTAATAAATCTAGCTTTATCATTTTTCCAGTGATATGTTACAATTTCAATTTTATCAGGCCAACCTTTGAAGTTTGACTTATCAAAAAATCTTAATACATAGTCCATATATAATAGACCTAATTTTGGTAATTTACTCTCTTTGCTTTTTGCCATTCTTTTTCCTTTTGTTTTTATTTTTATTTTTATTTTTATTTTTTACTCTATATCATCAAATATATCAGATACATTTAGTATTACATCAACACAATCTATTTTTATCTCATCTTTTATATTAAAGCCTCTTACATAAAAATATCCATTTTTCTTTAAAATATATTTATCAATAATTTTTAATTCAGTATTAATTATAAAATATTCTTTAATACCTGCTATCTCATATAACTCTTTTTTAACACCTTTATCTTTATATGCAGTAGATTTTGATAAAACTTCAAAAACAGCACAAGGTAATTGCTTATCTTTACAGAAAATCATAACATCAGGTTGTGTAACTGATATATTATTTTTAATATTAATTTTAATATCAAATGGAGCAATTACTACTTTACATTTCGTTTTTTTATTTTTTCTTATATTAAAATAAAGATTACCTACCGTATTTTGATGTTTTATACTACAACCACTCATCATATAAATTTCACCAAAAATAAGCTCAACCATTCTATCATTAGAAGTTGTAGTATCTATTTCTAAATAATCTTCATAACTATAATTCTTTAATTCTACTGCTTCCATTTTATTTAGCCTTTTTTGTTTTCCTATCAATTAGGTCTACAATTAAGTCTATCTTTTTCTTATTAAAATTTAATCCCATTTTTTCTTGTTCTGGTGTAGCAAATGCAGGAATTCCATTTACCTCAAGAACAACATATTCTTCTTTATCTCTATCATAAATTATATCAACACCACCAATATCAACGCCACAAGCTTTACATGCTTTAATTGCCAAATTAATAATATCATCATTTGCCTCTCTCATAAATACAGAACCACCAGCTGTTACATTAGTTCGCCAGTCAGTTCCACTAGCTTTTCTCCCATAACAACTTACAAACTTACCATCTACAATATCAACTCTAAAATCAGTATTATCATAATTAATAAATCTCTCAACATAAAAATATCTTAAATCCATTTGATTTAGAAATGGCATAAGCATATCAAGATTAGCTTCACTCTCAATCTTTGTAAGTCCAACTCCACCCCAACCATCAGTTGGTTTATAAACCATTTTATCCCATTTTTTTATAATCTTTTTAAGTGCTTCTCCATTATCTCTATGACAAAGCTTATAATCAGCAGTTTGGATACCCTGATTTCTTAAAACAAAAGATGTATGGAACTTATCTTCTGTTAAGGCAAACGAGTCATAAGAATTTATCATAGGTATTATACGATTAAGTGCTTGATATAAATACATCTGATATTGAGTTTGTTCACCAGCATTATAAGAGAAAAATAGATCTAATTTATCAACTTTTAAATCATCTCTATAAATATGACCATTTTTGGCAATACAATCATGCAACCTTACATTATTAATAGTCTCTATATCTCTATCTTTAAGCTTTTTGATAATCTTCTTTTGAATCTTATCTCCACCACCATTTGAATACAACCACATACCAATTTTACGAGACATATAATACTCCTCAATTTAATGTAACATTTTACTATTTTTTTATAAAATATCAGTTGTTTTAAACCAATAAATTTTAGAAAAGGTGATTTTTATCATGCAAGAATTAAATTTAGATAAACTTAAAGAGATTATTAATATAAACTCATGGACAAAAAATAAAAAAGGTGTTGATATTAATGGAGATATTTTCTCAAAATGGTTAGTTGAAATTGGATTTTCTTTAACAAAATATCAAAGAGATGATATAGGAAACCATATTCATCTAAAATCAAAGCATAAAGAGGGTAAAAAATTACTTTTATTAGGTCATCTTGATACTGTTTTTCCCCCTGATACATTTGAAGATTTTAGAGAAGATAAAGAGTGGATTTATGGTCCAGGTGTTTGTGATATGAAAGGTGGTAATTTTGTTGCATATCAGGCTCTTAAAAATATATATGATAAGCAAAAAGAGATTTTTAACATAGACTTATTAATGGTTAGTGATGAAGAAACTGGAAGTGATGATAGCAAATATCTAACAGCCGAGTTGGCAAAAGATTACGATTACTGTATGGTTTTTGAGGCTGCTGGAAAAAATGGAGAAGTGGTAGAAGCAAGGAAAGGTGTGGGTACATTTTTTGTAAATATTGAGGGTAAAGCATCTCATGCAGGAAACCACTATACAGATGGACACGATGCAAATGCAGAAGCTTCTTTTAAATTATTAGAGTTGATTAAATTAACAAATATACAAAAAGGAACAACTGTTAATGTTGGAAAAATTGAGGGTGGAATTGGTGCAAATACAATCTCTCCAAAAGCAAAACTAACTTTTGAAATTAGATATACAGATGTAGATGAAAAAGATAGAATATTAGAAGATATCAATAATATAGTTAACAAATCTTATGTAAATGGTACAATTTCAACTCTTACTGGTGGTATTCAAAGAGATGTTATGCAACCATCATTTGAACAAAAAGATTTTATAAATAAAATTAACTTATTATGTGATATAAAACTTCCAACAGAAAGACGAGGAGGGGTTAGTGATGCTAATATAATCTCTTCAAATGGTGTTGCAACGCTTGATGGCTGGGGACCTTATGGTGATGGTGACCATACAGTAAATGAACGAGCGAATAAAGAGAGTTTTAGTCAAAGGATAGACTTAGTAACAACAATTTTTAAACATTTTTTAGATAGAGAATTTGAAGATTAGCTTCTATCCCAGTCGTCATGTTAATTTAGAAATGTATTTTTACTTCTTAATCATTGCAAAAATTATTAGGAATAATACTTCACTTTTTCTTTAAAACTTTAGCTTAAATTTTAATTAATTATTCATTATGAATATTAATATATACTATGATATAAATAATAAAATAGGGTTATAAAAATGAAACAAGAGATAGAAAGTGTATGTACATATTGTGGTGTTGGTTGTGATATAACAGCCATTGTAGAGGATAATAAAATTCAAAAGATTTATGCTCAAAAAGATGGGGTTGTAAGTCAGGGTAAATTATGTATCAAGGGCAAGTATGGATATGATTTTGTAGATTCTCCTGATAGAATCAAAGAGCCACGAATTAAAAAGAGTTTTTTGGATAAAAATCCAGATTTATATAAAATTGCTAAAGATGAGTTAGTAGAATTTAATAAAGATTATTATACTTGTAGCCTTGATATGGCAACTACAATTGCATCTATGAAATTTTCTCAAATTAAAAATGAGTTTGGGGGTAAAAGTTTTTGTGCAATTGGTGGGGCTAGAGGTAATTGTGAGAGTGCATATCTATTTCAAAAGTTTACTCGTGAAACTATGGATTCTGGTAATGTAGATAATTGTGCTAGAGTATGTCATTCACCTTCGCTTAAAGGGATGAAAATGACTATTGGTGAGGGAGCAGCGACTAATCCATATAATGATATTTATGAGGCTGAATTTATGGTGGTGATTGGTGCTAATGTAATGGAGGCTCATCCAATTATAGCTAATCGTATTATGGATATGGCAAGAAAGCATCATAACCTAGCAGTGATTGATGTAAGAGAGACAAAGTTAGCAAAGTTGGCAAAATATAATACTGTTATCCCTTTTGAATCAAATCTATTAATTTTAAATATGATGGCTTTTGTAATTATTACAGAGGAGCTTTATGATGAAAATTTTATAGAAACTAGAAGTAAAGGTTTTGAGGAGTTTAAAAATGGTATTTTAAGTGATAAATATGCAAATCCTAAGTTTTTTGAAGATGTTGAGGGGTATGAGTATTTAGCAAAAATGATTCCAAATATTGCAAGAGAGTATGCACTTAAAAAGTCTATGATATTTTGGGGGCTTGGGATTACACAACATCTTGATGGAAGTTATGCTGTTATGGCGATTACTCATTTGGCTGTAATGACTGGAAATATTGGTAAAAGTGGTGCTGGATTGATGCCTTTAAGAGGTCAGAATAATGTACAAGGTGCTTGTGATATGGGATGTTTACCATATTATGAACCTGATTATCAAGATGCTAAAAATGTGGGATTGATGACTCCTCAACTTGTGGATGAGATGATAGAGGGGAATGTAAAAGCACTTCTAAATATGGGTGAAGATATTACGCATATTCATACTAACATTAATAAAGTAAAAAAAGCACTTAAAAATCTTGACTTTATAATGACACAAGATCTGTTTATGACTGATGTTGCTCACTATGCTGATATTGTAATTGGAGTGAGAAGTGCTTATGAGAAGACAGGTGTTTATGTAAATGCGATGAGACGATTACATCTTTCTCAACCTATCGTTAAATCAGATTTACCTGATGATTGGGAAGTGTTACAGATGTTGGATAATAAGCTTGGTGGTGATTTTGATTATAAAAGTAGTGAAGATGTTTGGGAAGAGGTTACACAAGTAGCTCATAGAAGATTTAGTGGTGCAAAATATTATAGATTAGAGAGACATAGAAAAAGAGGGATGCAGTGGCCAATATATCATGAAGATACACCAATATTACACCTTTTAGATTTTAGAACTGATGATGGATTGGCAAATTTTGTTTATCATCAATATGATTTAAGAGGGATGGTTAAAGAGATTATAGAAAAGAAATTTTATAAAAATAATGATGGATTTTATTTAACAACAGGTAGAACTTTGGCACATTATAATAACTCTGCTCAAACTGCAAGAAGTAAAAAGTTATTTACAAAACATGATGAAGATATTCTATTTGTATCAATAGATGATAAAGATAAAATCCAAAGTAAACGAGTAATTTTAAAAACTCAATATGGGCAAACAACACCATTAAGAGTGGAGTATTCAAAGAAAATCAAACCTAAAACTATGTATACAACATTTCACCATGCTAAAAGTGAGATTAATGCAATATTTGGAGATGAGTGTGATGAGTTGATATTAACAGCTAGATTTAAATCTGTAAAGGTAGAGGTTTTAGAGATTTAAATAATATTTAGAGCTAGATTAAACTAGCTCTTTAATCTTCTTTGCAATCTGTTCTATGTTCAACAAGCTTAAAGCCCTCTACATCGGATCGGATATAACTAGCTTTTTCTTTAAATCTTCTAATGCCTTTATTGTATCAATCTCACAAGCAAATTTTTGTTTTTCATATCTTATTTTAACTTTTAAATCTTTTTTACTATTTGTATCAAATTTCTTAATTGTACTCTTATTTTTTAGATATTCTATCTCTTTATTATCTACAATTATCCATCTTTGATTTACATCATTATAGTTGCTTCCTCCAAATATGAGTAGTTATCATCAATAACTTCAAGTTGATTTAGCTCTATCGTTGAAATTATCTCCTTTCCCAATAGTTGGGCTATTGGTTTATCTTCAAAATATTGTGGAGTCATATATAGTGGAGTACCTGTAAAACCCAAGCCATTGATGATCATAGCGACCACAGCGTCCCCATGGCTCAGTGTTCTTTGATCTCCTAATTTTTTTATTTTTATTTTATTTATTTTTGTAAAACAGATGCTATCCTCCTAGTTTATATATTAATTACTTATTATATTCGTTTAAGTTTATAGGGGTGATGAATGTCGGACAAATAGACTTAGAAAAAGTATAAATTCAATATACAATACTTAAAGTGGGTACCATTTTGTTTATGATTCATATAATTTTTTACTAACTTTTCATATTTTTTAAAATCTTCAAATAAGCTTAAAATAAATTTATCATAGGGGAAAATATTATAATTAAAGAGGATTAAATTTGATTAATAAAAGAGATGATTTTAGGCAACACTAATCTTGTGTGGGTAAAGATTACCCACAACAATAGCTATAAAGATTATAGTCTTGATTCATATCTTCTAAGCATAAATAGCTTTTTAAGAATCTTTTTACGAGTAGCAATTTTTTCTTTCTTCTTCTTTTCAGTAGCAGTTTCATAATATTGTCTAGCTCTTGATTCAGTTACTATTAGGTTTCTATCACATTGTCTTTTGAATTTTCTATAAGCATCATCAAAAGAGTCTCTTGATTTAACAACGATACCAGGCATTACAGTCACCCCCTCTCTTATCAAATTTTCTATAAATTTTATAGAAATGATTAATTAAGTTAATATTATAACTTAAAAATAATAAGTATCTAATTAATCCAAATAAATAATCTATGCTAGTGTTAATTCACCTAAATAACTATGAATTGTGTTACCTTTAGATAACCATTTACTAATACCACCATTTAAGTTTCTTACATTTGTAAAACCAAGTTTTTTTAGTTGATAAGCTGCGAGTAATCCTCTTGAACCTTTTAGACAATATGTTACAATATGGCTATCTTGACCATATTTTTTTGCCACTTCATCAATTGCCATAAACTCTAATTTACCCCTTGGAATGGTTAATACTGTATGAGCGTTAATATATCCAGAACCAAATTCTTCTGGTTCTCTCACATCTATAAGTATAAGTTTATTATCTAAAATATAAAGATCTTCTACCTCTATACTTTCTATAGATTCCTTAGCTTTATCTAATAGCAATTTAAGATGTTTATTTAATATCAACTCATCACATTGACGAGAATATTTCTCTAATTGATTATGGAAGTTTTTCATAACTTTTACCTTTTATGTAGTTTTAATTTGTTTAATTATACTCAATTTCATATTAATTATTAATATATTTATAAAGCAATTCTATCTCTAAGCAACAAGCTATTATTATAAAGCTTTTAGAGGAGATTATTATGTTAAAAAGAAAAGTAGGGATTATAGGGGCTGGTTTAGTAGGGGCTACAACAGCATATAGTTTGGCAATGTTAGAGATTTGTACAGAGATAATATTATATGATATAGTGACTGATGTTGCTATTGGGAAAGCGATAGATATAGAACAATCTACTAGTTTTTCATCAAAAGCTACAATTATTAATTATGCACTAACACCTGCTGATATGATAAATTGTGATATTGTTATTGTAACAGCAGGAGTACCAAGAAAAGCAAATATGACACGCAATGATTTGCTAGATATAAATTCTAAGATTATAAAAGATGTAACAAAAAATATAGTAAAATATTCACCAAAAGCAATTATTATATGTGTCTCAAATCCTCTTGATGTAATGACATATTTAATGTATAAAGAGAGTGGACTTGAAAGAAATAGAATTATAGGGATGGCAGGAGCGTTAGATAGTGCAAGAATGTCTTATTATATTGCTAAAAAAACAGCAATGGACTCTTCTCAAATTAAGTCTATGGTTTTAGGTGAACATGGGGAAAAGATGTTACCTTGTCCAACAATAAGTGCAATTTCAGGAGTACCAATTAATCAACTTATTGGAAAAAGCGATATAGATAATATAATAGAAGATACAAAATCAGGTGGAGCAACAATTGTTAAACATCTTAAAACATCTGCATATTATGCACCAGCAAGAGCCATAACAGAGATGGTAAGTGCTATATTAAATGATTCAAAAGTGATTATACCATCATCAGTTGTCTTAGATGGGGAATATGGATATAGAGATACAACTTTGGGAGTGCCCGTTGTTTTAGGACGAAATGGTGTTGAAAAAATCATTGAATTACCATTAGAGGAGAGCATTAAAACTCAACTAGATGATTGTGTAATATCAATTAAAGATAGTATTGCCATTTTATCTTAAATTGTGTAAATAATGTACATATAAGTAAATTATATTTTTAATTATCTTAGATTAATTATAGATTGCTTTTAGTTATACTATAATATTTTAATAAAAGTTTAAAAGGAATTGATAGTGAATATTCATGAGTATCAAGCAAAACAAATTTTTGCAAAATATGGTGTACCAACTCCAAAAGGAATTATGGTTGAATCTGTAGATGCCGCTGTTGAAGCTGCAAAAGAATTAGGTGGTCCAATTTGGGTTGTTAAAGCACAAATTCACGCAGGTGGTAGAGGACTTGGTGGTGGTGTAAAACTTGCTAAATCTTTAGAAGAAGTTAGAGAATTAGCTGATGAAATTCTTGGGATGACTTTAGTTACTCACCAAACTGATGCTGCTGGAAAATTAGTACAAAAATTATATATTGAAGATGGTGCTGATATTCAAGATGAGTTATATCTTTCTGTTGTTCTTGATAGAAAATTAGAGATGCCTCTAATTATGGCTTCTACTGAAGGTGGTATGAATATTGAAGATGTTGCTGAAAATACTCCTGAGAAAATCATAACAATTCCAGTTGATCCTGCTATTGGTTTCCAAGGTTTTCACGGAAGACAACTTGCATTTAGCTTAGGTATTACAGATAAAGCTGAACAAAGAAATATTATTACTTTTGCACAAAAATTATTTAAATTATATATGGAAAATGATGCTGAAATGATAGAGATTAATCCATTAGTAAGAACAGGAGCTGGAGAATTTTTAGCACTTGATGGAAAAATGGGCTTTGATAACTCTGCATTAGGACGTCAACCAGAAGTTTCAGCTATGAGAGATTTAACTGAAGAAGATGCTGATGAAATTGAAGCTGCTAAATATGGTTTATCTTATGTAGCACTTGATGGTGAAATTGGTTGTATGGTAAATGGTGCTGGTCTTGCTATGGGTACTATGGATACAATTAATCATATGGGTGGAACTCCTGCGAACTTCCTTGATGTTGGTGGTTCAGCAAATGCTGAAACTGTTGCAAAAGGTTTTGAAATCATCCTTAAAAATCCAAAAGTTAAAGCTATTTTTGTAAATATCTTTGGTGGAATTGTAAGATGTGATAGAATTGCAAATGGTATTATTGAAGCTACTAAAATTACCGATGTAAATGTACCAGTAATCGTTAGACTTGATGGAACAAATGCTCCAGAAGCTGCAGAGATTTTAAAGAATGCTAATATTGCAAACTTAATTGTTGGTGATGACTTAGGTGATGGTGCAGCAAAAGCTGTTGAGGCAGCTAAAGGTAACTAATGAAACTTAGATTGACATTTGGAAATATTTCACCATTAAAATTATTTGATTACTTCTCAATAGAAGAAAAAGAAGATAATAATATTTTAGATATATCAAAGATTAATATATCTAAAGAGAGTGAAAAATTATTAAATAAATTAATCTCTGAACATAAAAAAGATTTTATTGTATATTCAGAAGAAGAGATTAAAATGCTTTTTATATCGCCTATCTTATATGATATTTCATTAAGAGGTAATAATGTTAGAGAGTGGTTTGAAAGAGAATTAAGTTTTGAATTTGATAATATAATTATTTCTGGTAAAACAGATTTTATGTTAGCAAGTGGAACAATAGTTCCTGAAGAACCATTTTTTTTTATTCAAGAGTATAAAAAAAGTATTCCAAATGGACATCCTAAATGGCAATTATTATCTGAACTATTAGTAACTATTAACAAGAATGGTAATAAGCCTATCTTAGGAAGTTATAATATAAGACAATATTGGCATTTTCTAAAACTTATAAAAGAAAATGATAAATATATTTTATTTTCTTCTGAAAGTTATGATAGTTTAAAAATAGATGATTTAATAATTATATATAAAAATCTACAAGCTGTAAAGAGTTTGTATTGTAAAGATAAGGGGAATAAATGAGTATTTTAGTAAATAAAGATTCAAAAGTAATCGTTCAAGGTTTTACAGGTAAAGAGGGAACTTTTCACTCTGAACAATGTATTGCATATGGTACAAATATTGTTGGTGGAGTTACTCCAAATAAAGGTGGTCAACTACACCTAGATAAACCAGTATTTAATACAGTTGCTGAAGCAGTTGCAACAACTGGTGCTACTGTTTCTATGATTTTTGTACCACCTGCTTTTGTTGGTGATGCTGTAATGGAAGCTGCAGAAGCTGGAATAGAACTTGCTGTAATTATTACAGAGGGAGCTCCTGTTAAAGATATGCAAATGGCTAAAGCTCATGCTACTAAACATGGTATGAAAACACTTGGGCCAAACTGTCCAGGTGTTATCACTGCTGAAGAGTGTAAAATTGGTATTATGCCAGGTATGATTTTCAAAAAAGGAAATGTTGGGCTTATCTCTAAGTCTGGTACATTAACTTATGAAGGTGCAAACCAAGTATGTAATGAAGGTTATGGAATCACAACTGCTATCGGTATTGGTGGAGACCCAATTATTGGTCTTTCATATAAAGAGATTTTACCAATGTTTGAAGCTGATCCAGATACAAAAGCAATCGTTATGATTGGTGAAATTGGTGGTGATTTAGAAATTCAGGCTGCTAAGCTTATTAAAGAACAAATCACTAAGCCAGTTGTTGCATTTATTGCTGGTCAAACTGCACCTAAAGGTAAAACAATGGGTCATGCTGGAGCAATTGTTTCAGGAAGTGCTGGAACTGCAAAAGAAAAAATGGAAGCTCTTGAAGCTGCTGGTGTTACAGTAGTTGTTTCTCCTGCTGATATTGGAAAAGCAATTGCTAAAGTTTTAGGCTAAAATTTTAATTTAGGGTAACCCAGTAAGAGGAATCCCTACAAAATAATAAACTGTAGTGGTAATTCTTGTGGTTACCATTTCAGAAATTCTTTAAACCTTTCTTAATTTCAATAAACTTTAAGTAAAATTCACTATAATTCCACCAACTTTAATTATCAATTTGAGATATAGATTAAAAAATAACAAGGAGACATCATGAAACTAACATCAGTAGTTAAACCTCATGAAGTAGAGAGAGATTGGATATTAATCGATGCAGAAGGTCAAACTTTTGGTCGTATTCTTACACAAGTAGCAACATACCTAAGAGGTAAACATAAGCCATCATTTACTCCAAATGTAGATTGTGGAGATTATGTTGTTATTATTAATGCTGAAAAAGTTAAATTTTCAGGAAATAAATTACAAGCTAAAGAGTATTTTACTCATAGTGGTTATTTTGGTAGTACTAAGAGCAAAAAACTTAGTGATATGCTAGAGAATAGTACAGAAAAATTATATAGATTATCAGTAAGAGGTATGTTACCAAAAACTTATCTTGGTCGTGATATGCTTAAAAAATTAAAAGTTTATGTAGGTGATCAACATCCTCATACTGCTCAATTTAACAAAGGAAACTAGATATGGCAACAACATTATATGCAACAGGTAAAAGAAAAAGTGCTATTGCTAAAGTTTGGCTAACTCCAGGAAATGGTGAGATGGTTATCAATGGTAAAACTCTTGATGAGTGGTTAGGTGGACATGAAACACTTAAAATGAAAGTTAGACTTCCTTTAGATGCTACAAAGCAACTAGAAGCAGTAAATATTAAAGCGACTACTTTAGGTGGTGGTTATTCAGCACAAGCTGATGCTCTTAAGCATGGTATTACAAAAGCTTTAATTCAATACGAAGAGTCATTTAGACTAATCCTTAAACCAATGGGACTAGTTACAAGAGATTCAAGAGTAGTGGAAAGAAAGAAACCAGGTAGAAAGAAAGCAAGAAGATCTCCTCAGTTCTCAAAAAGATAGATTCTATCTATATTTACAGAAGTCTTTTGGCTTTTGTAGATTTTACTAATTAAAAATCAAATCCCCACTAAGTAGAAATTATGAATATTATATTTGGACCAATTAATTCAAGAAGATTCGGAAGATCATTAGGGATAGATTTAAGTCCTAATAAAAAGCAGTGTAATTTTGATTGTCTATATTGCGAACTCTCCCCAAATAAAACAGTAGATAAATATAGCGATATTATATCTGCAGAAGATATTCTATCAGAGTTAAAAGACTCTCTAAATAAATATAAAAATATTGATGCAATTACAATTACTGCAAATGGTGAACCCACTTTATACCCATATCTTGATGAGTTAATTGATAATATTAATCTAATTAAAGGTGATATTAAAACTCTTATTTTAACTAATAGCAGTACTATCTATAATAAAAATATTCAACAATCATTAAAAAAATTAGATACTGTAAAATTATCTTTAGATTGTATTGATGCTAAATGTTTAAAAAAACTTGACCGTGCATTTAAAAGTATTACAATAGATGATATTAAAAAAGGGCTTTTAGAGTTTAAAAATATTTATAGTGGTAATCTTGTGATAGAGATATTATTAGTTGAAACTATTAATGATAAAAAAGAGCATATTAAAGCATTAAATGAGTTTTTGCTACAACTTTTACCAACAAGAATTGATATCGGTTCTGTAGATAGACCACCAGCATATCCAATTAGTGCAATTAATTATGATAAACTTAGAGATATATCACTACTTTTTGATTCATCTTTGCCGATATATATTGCATCAAGAAAAAATATTACTGCTACACCATCTAATTATAATAATAATGAGATTTTGGCAACACTTTTTAAAAGACCATTGACAGATGATGATGTAGAGATACTTTTTGATGAGAATACTAAAAATAGACTAAAAATACTTTTAAAAGATGATAAAATCAAGAAAGTTGATTCTAATGGGGTCTTTTTTTATAAAATTTAAAAAAAGACTTGACAAAAGATTTTTATTTCTGTATAATTTCGCCCACTAACAAGTAGAAATACTTAAAAGTAATTGTTCCGGATTAGCTCAGCGGTAGAGTAGATGACTGTTAATCATTTGGTCACTGGTTCGAATCCAGTATCCGGAGCCACTAAAAATAAAACTTCATAAAATATTTCAAAATTAAAACTATTTGACACTATATTTTAATATTAAATCATCTCGTACTTTAATTGGTAAAAAAGATATTATCTTAATAAGAATAAAAAATCTCTTTGGAAAAGCATAACATTTTTTATTCTTCTCTATTGCCTTAATAATTCTAGTAACTCCATCTTCTGTATTCATTAAAAAAGGCATATTAAAACTATTTTTATCCGTCATCGGAGATACAATAAACCCTGGCAAAATATTTATAAGATAAATATTATCTTTTTTTAATAAAACTCTTAAACCTTGTGCATAAGCATTTAAAGCTCGTTTTGAGCTACTATATGCAATTGAAGATGGCATTGTTATAATTGATGCTAAAGATGAAATTAACACAACTTTTGAACCGCTTTTTAATAATGGTAAAAGATTCTCTAAAAGTGCATGAATAGATAGAAAATTAATATCAATTACTCTTTTAAAATCACTAAATTTTGTATGACCATTATGATTATGTCCAACAGATACTCCAGCATTTGCAATTATCATATCTAAACTATCCTCTTTTAAAGCAATCTCTTTTGTAATATTTGCAAGAGCATCAAAATCACTAACATCAACACTATAAATATATACAATAGCACCTTTTTCTCTTGCTTGTTTTGCCACTTCTAAAAGTAATTCATTTCGTCTTGCTAAGAGATATAAGGTCGTATTTGGTTTACTATAATGTAAAGATATAGCTCTACCTAACCCTGAACTAGCACCTGTAATTAAAATTTTCATATTTATATTTTTCCTCTTTTTATACGATATACACCAGATAAATTATATATCTTGTATCTTGCAGGGACTCTTCCACTGCCTTTATAACTTAACATTAGTGCTTTTTTCTTAGAATAATTCATCCATGCTACAAAAATTCCACTATGTCCCACATTATGATATGAATAATTAACATAATAAAGCCAATCTCCTCTTTGAATTATCTTTTGATCTGCATAAGATCCTCTTTTGCTACCTTTAAATATAATTTTACTCTTTTTATACCCATTAAAACCTGCTTTTTTATATATTGCGTTAATATAGTTCCAGCAAGAACCTCTAACCACTACAGATTTATCATAAGCCATATTATGTGCTGTTCTTAAAACTATCTTACCCTCTGGAGATGCAAAAAGTATAGCATTATTTACAGTACGAATATATGGTGTGGTTCTTCTTGAACTACAAGAACTAAATAAAAGTATCATAATAAGCAATAATAAATATATTTTAATTTTAAGCATTTCAAATATCCTAAAGAAATTATTTTAATATAGTACCTTTTTATATATTAGAGATGTGATTTCTTTAATAAAATCAAATCACCTTTTAATCATTTTTCTGATAATATCTCTTTTAAATAAATAATAAATAAACTTGGAGTTATTAAATATGAAAGAATCTAAATATATATGGATGGATGGAGAACTTGTAAAATGGGCTGATGCCAAAGTTCATGTTCTTACACATACATTACACTATGGTAATGCTGTATTTGAAGGTACAAGAGCATATCAAACAGATAATGGATTGGCAATTTTTAAGCTTGATGAACATTGTAAAAGATTGTATAATTCAGCAAAAATCACAGCAATAAAACCTAATATTACTCTTGAAGAGGTAAGATTAGCTCATATAAAATTGTTAAAAGCAAATGAATTTAAAAGTGGAGCAAATATATATATTCGCCCTTTAATATATTTAGGATATGGTCAAATGGGTGTTCATCATATAAATGCTCCTGTTCATACAATGATTGCTGCTTGGGAATGGGGTGCATATTTGGGTGATGAAGGATTAGAGAATGGTATTAAAGTTTGTACATCATCAATCACAAGAAATCCTAACCGTTCAACTTTTGGTAAAGCAAAAGCAGCAGCAAATTATTTAAATTCTCAAATGGCAAAATATGAAGCAATTGAAGCTGGTTTTGAAGAGGCTTTAATGCTTGATGAGAATGGTTTTGCAGCAGAAGGAACTGGTGAATGTCTATTTATTGTTCGTGATGGTGTTTTAGTATCTCCACCAAATGATAATTCACTTGAATCAATCACACAAGCAACTGTTATAAAACTTGCAGAAGAGTTTGGCATAAAAGTTGAAAGACGAAATATCACAAGAGATGAGATTTATATTTGTGATGAAGCATTCTTTACAGGAACAGCAGCAGAGGTAACACCAATAAATTCATTAGACCATAGAGAGATAGGTAATGGAGCAAGAGGTGAAATGACAAAAAAACTTCAAAGTGCTTATTTTGATGTAGTATATGGAAGAGATAAAGATTATAAAAGTGATTTAACATATATAAATCATAAAAGTGTATATAAAAAAGGGGGGTATTAAAATGCCAGCAGATATGAACGACTATTTTAAAAAGAAAAAATCATCTAATAGTGGAGATAACAACTCTAATAATAAAAAACCAGAAAGTGGTAATAATAATTTTAACCTTGATAATATCATTAGTAAATATACTCCATTTATTATAGGTGCAATAATATTGATTTTTGCTCTTATTACATTTAAACCATTTATGATTATAAATTCTGGTGAAGTTGGAATTAAAGTTACAACTGGTAAATTTAGCGAAACTCCTTTAAAAGCAGGTCTTCATTTTTATATCCCTGTATTTCAAAAAATATATACAGTAAACACAAAAATTAAAATGATAACTTATAGTAATAATAGTAGAGTTGCAATTGGTGATGGTAACAAATATGAGGGTGGACTAAGAAGAAATGAATCTATCTTAGTATTAGATAAAAGAGGACTAAATGTTCAAATAGAGTTAGCTGTTCAATATAGATTAAAAGCTGAGTCTGCTCCTGCTACTATTGAAAAATGGGGTGACAGTTGGGAAGAAAAGATTATAAACTCAACAGTAAGAGAAGTGGTAAGAGATGTTGTTGGTCAATATACTGCTGAACAACTTCCAGAGATGAGAAATGAGATTGCAAAATCTATTCAAACAAAAGTAAAAGTATCGATAAGTGAACTAGAGGGTAAACCTGTGGAATTATCATCAGTGCAACTTAGAAATATAGAACTACCTGTAAAAATTAGAGAACAAATTGAGAGAGTTCAGATTGCTAAACAAGAAGTAACAGTAGCAGAACAACAAAAAGAGAAAGCAAAACAAGATGCTCAAAGAAAAGCAGAAATTGCAAAAGGTGAGGCTCAAAGAAATAGAATTGAGGCACAAGGTGAGGCTGATAAAGTAAGAATTGAAGCAGAAGAACAAGCAAAAGCCAATATATTAATTGCAAAATCTCTGACTCCTGCACTATTGCAACTTAAACAGATAGAGACTCAATTAAAATTTAATGAAGCTCTTAAAGTTAATACTAATGCACAAATTTTCTTAACACCTGGTGGAGCAGTTCCAAATATTTGGGTTGATTCAAAAACAAATGGTAAAAATATAGTTCAAAGAAGTACAGTAGGAAGCAATGAATAATAAAGTAAAAATTGACTGGAATAAGACACCTCTTATCCCAGCAATTGCTCAAGATTATGAGAATAGTGAAGTTTTAATGTTGGCTTATATGAATCAAGAGGCATATAATCTAACACTTGAAACTAGCTTTGCTCACTATTTTAGCAGAAGTAAACAGAGAATTTGGAAAAAAGGTGAAAGTTCAAATCATACACAAGAGGTACAAGATATGCTTGTTGATTGTGATGGAGATACTATTATTCTTAAAATCAAACAAAATGGTGTAGCTTGTCATACAGGAACTAAAAGTTGCTTTTTTACAAGTATAACTCAAGATAAAGTAGTATTAACTCAAGAGGTAGATACAGATGCTATTTATGGTGTAGTTGATACTTTATATCATACAATTCTTAGTCGTAAAAATGATAATAGCCAAAAGTCTTGGACAAAAAAGCTATTAAATGATAAAGATTTACTTTTATCTAAAATTAAAGAAGAAGCGGATGAATTAGTAGTTGCTATTGAATCAGAAGATGATGCACAAGTAATTTATGAAGCATCTGATTTACTTTATCACTCTCTTGTAGGACTTGCATATCGTGATGTATCTCCTGATAGAATTAAACAGGAACTAGCTCGTCGTTTTGGAATGAGTGGAATAAAAGAGAAAGAGAATAGAACTAAATAACTCTTTTTTCAGTTAGGACAAAAATGCAAGAAAACTTATATAATATAAATATAGAAAGAGCTATTCTCTCTTCTATTATATTTGACCCAGATGTATTTGAAGATATATCTTCAAAACTTAAGGCAGAGGATTTTTATCTGCCCTTTCATCAATATTTTTTTAATGCATCAAATGAGCTTTTTGTAGAAGAGAAGCCTATTGATGATGAATTTTTACGCTCAAAGCTTATAAAAATTGGTAAATTCGATGAAAATGCTATGCTTGATATTTTATCGGCAAATCCAATTGTAAATACAAATGCTTATACTAATGAGATAAAAGCAAAATCTACCAAAAGATTATTAGCAAATCTTGCCACAGTGATAAAAAGAGTAACCCTAGAGGATGATTTACCAGCTGTTGAAGTTGTTAATTTGGTTGAAAAAAAACTATATGAGATTACACAAAATAGCACAAATCAAGACTTTAGAGGCTCTAAAGAGATAACTTTAGCACTTCTTGATGAGATAAATAGATTAAAAGCTCTTGGAAATTCTAAACTTATAGGTGTTGATACAGGGTTTTTAAATCTTAATGATAAAACAAGTGGATTTGGTAAAGGAGATTTAATAATAATTGCTGCACGTCCAGCGATGGGGAAAACTGCACTAGCGCTAAATATGGCTCTTAAAGCGATTCAGAGAGATGAAGGTGTAGCAATATTTTCACTAGAGATGCCCGCAGAACAGTTAATGTTAAGGCTTTTATCTGCACATACTTCTATCCCTCTTCAGGCTCTTAGAGTTGGAGATTTAAATGATAATCAATGGACTCAATTAAGTGATGCAACTGATACAATTTCAAATAAAAAACTCTTTGTTGATGATGGTGGATATGCAACAATTTCTCATGTACGAAGTAAATTAAGAAAATTAAAAACTCAACATCCAGAGATTAGTATGGCTATTATTGATTATCTGCAACTTATGAGTGGTTCAGGTGGAACAGATGGAAGACAACAAGAAATTTCAGAGATTTCAAGAGGATTAAAACAACTTGCTCGTGAACTTCAAATACCAATTCTTGCACTCTCTCAACTAAATCGTGGGGTAGAATCAAGAGATAATAAACGACCAATGTTAAGTGATTTGCGTGAAAGTGGAGCGATTGAACAAGATGCAGATATTATATTATTTGTTTATCGTGATGATGTTTATCGTGAGGCTCAAGAGAAAGAGCGAGAGATGAAAGCAAAAGCAGAAGGTAAAGATTATAAGAGTGATTTTAAGGTCAAAACCGAAGAGGAGACAGAGCTTATTATTGGAAAACAAAGAAATGGACCAACAGGAACAGTCAAGCTTATGTTTCAAAAAAACTTTACAAGATTTGTGGATGCAGATTTACATTCACATTCTCCATCTTATGAGGTAAGTTATGAAGAAAATGATATAGATATGAGAGATCCAAAAATAGATTTACCAGCACCATTTTAATTGATATAGTTAAATAGATGATTCAAAAAGTAAATTTATTTTTGAATAAAAAAGAGTTATTCATAGTAGTAATAACTCTTTTCCTTTTTATATTAAGCAGACTATTTATCTCTTATATTAACTACAAAGATTTTATCTCTAAGCCATTTTATTATACTAATGCAAAAGTTATAACCATATATCCACAAAGTGCCAAAAATATTCAAGATTCATCACAATTAGTAAAAGTTAAATCAAAAGAGGGGTATATATTTTTTATATATCTAAACTCTAAAAGAAGTTTTAAGAATCAAAAAGTAAGAGTTAAATTAATTCCAAATAAAGAGATAAGATTTATAGATTTTATGACAATATCCTTTTTTAAATATAAGATAAAAGATATTTTCTTAACTAAGAATATAGAGTCTAAATTTGAAATCTTACAAAAAGAGATAATCTCTCAACATAAGAATAATTTTATATCAGAGTTTTATAGTGCAATATTTTTGGCAACACCAATATCAAAAGAGTTGAGATTACAAGTATCCAAATTAGGAGTTAGTCATTTGATAGCTCTTAGTGGTTTTCATCTTTCAATATTATGGATTTTTATATATAAACTAATTGCAATACCATATAAATATACCCAAAAAAGATATTTTCCATATAGGCATTCTCTTTTGGATATTGGCTTTATCACAATTTTGACTCTTGGATTTTATCTTTGGTTTGTAGATATGCCACCATCTCTGATTCGCTCTTATAGTATGATACTATTTGCATGGATTTTAACTCTTTTGGGTATTGAGATATTTAGTTTTAGTTTTTTATTAATGATTGTCTTAGGATTATTATCAATAGATATATCGCTATTCTTCTCTATAGCATTTTGGTTATCAGTATCTGGCGTATTTTATATATATTTGATAGGTTTACATACTAAAAATATAAAAAATAAGATTTTTAAATATTTAATTTTTCCTATTGGCATCTTTTTTTTAATGTTACCAGTAGTTCATACTATATTTGATATTACATCTATATTGCAACCATTTTCTATACTTTTATCTTTAATATTTATACTATTTTATCCTATCTCAATATTCCTACATATTCTGGGGTATGGATATATTTTTGATAAATATTTACTATTATTAATTGATGTTTCCTCTAAAGAGTTATCCTATTTAATGCCTTTAACTTTTGATATACTTTTAATCTATTTAATAGTCTCTATCACCTCTATTTTTAGTAAAAATATTTTTTGGTTTCTTGTTTTAATCTCTATATCATACGCCATATATCTTTTTATCTAGTTATGATATAATAAATCAAAAAGATAGATATACCACGATCAATTTATATCTCATTTTTTGATAAAAATAGCAATATAGAGGAAAATTATTTAAATTATAGAGTTATTCAAAAAATAAAAAAGTTTTGATGAGATAAGAAGTCTAAAATGAAAAAAAGATGAATATAGATATAATATCTATGTTTTAATAGCCACACCATACGCCATCTATATTTTTATTTCTATTTAACATACAACATAATTTAAGCCCTCTAAGATAGATTGCCCAAGATAGATATAACCAAAGCATAAAGATAAGTAAAATGCTAAGGCTTCCATATATACTTAGATACATTTTACTATTATTTAATATATAAAATGTAAATCCAATCTTTGATACATACCATATTCCAGAAGATATAAAAGAGCTAATAAATGCAGCTTTTGTACGAATCCTAATACTTGCTGATACTTTATAAGATATAAAAAACAATCCCCAGATAATAAAATATGGTAAAAAATAGAATATATGAACTGTTACTTGAGAAGTATTATTGGTTAGAGCGTTATCTATAAGAATAGATAGATAAAATGATAATGGAATTATTAAAGATACTGCTATAAGAAATATCCAATATGTTTTAGCAACTCTTAATAGATTTCGTTTTTTTGTACCAAAGATTTCATTGATAACAATATCATAATTTCTAAAGAATAGAGTTGTTGCTAATATTATATAACTCAATTCCAAAATCCCTAGCTTTTTATCTGAAGAGATTAAAAATTTATCCACATATTTCATAGTCTCATTATAATTTGTTGGTAAAAAGTTATGAATTATAAACTCTCTAATTTGAATATGAACATCCTCAAATATTGGAAGATTATTAAAAATATAAAAAATAACGATTAAAAGTGGAATAATAGAGGAGATTGTGTAGAAGCTTAAACTTGCAGAATAGTAACCAAGCTTTTTATCAAAAATTGCTCCAGAAAAATCTCTTATAAAAATATAAAGTATAAGAATAAGCTCTTTAATTGTTTTATAGTACATTTTATTATCCTAAATATTGAGGTAAAATCTCATTTAATAAACTCAAAATTATAGTAAAATACTAGATAGCAAAATACAAAAATTTTATAAGAGTTGGAATATTGATTTTTTGAAAGTCTAAAATTGTTAGATTGATTATCTAACTAGATTAAAAGTATAGCTATTATTAGCTTACTGTTAGCTTTATTTTTGTGTATCAGAGATCATATCAACAATTAGATTCTTATATCTTAATTTATTTATACTATATACCAAAGAGACTTGTTCCTCTTTTAATATACTATACTCTTTTTTGATTTTTGTTATCTCTATACTCTCGTAATAAATCTCTTTATTTATATATATTCTAATAATTGCCATTGATAAAATTGCAATCATTACGCCTAATATTGATAAAATAGTAATTATATCAATCCCATTATTTTTTTCTGTCTCTATCTCTTGCATATATAGTATCTTTTGGAGGAATTTATTTGCATTCATTTTAGTATTTTTTAGATTAGAAGAACTTTAAGCAAAAGTTATTTAACTCGTATTTTAGATTTTTTTCAAAACTAGATTCTGAATTAAATTCAGAATGACAAACAACAGTCATACTCAATTTGAGAAACAACAGTCATACTCAATTTGAGAAACAACAGTCATACTCAATTTGAGAAACAACAGTCATTCCGTGCTTGACACAGAATCTAAAAATAAGTTTTAACAGAAATCTTTTATCTAAAAACTCTTCCACAATCTTTTTCTATTGCATCAGGAATAGTTGCAATTGTCATAAACTGAGACATCTTTAATTTAGGGTACATAACTGCTATATAATATTTAGGGTCAAGAATTTTAGCAACACCATTTTCTATAAGTATTGGATAAGGAAGCAATCCAGAATTTTCATAACCAATCTTTTTTACAAACTTAGATGTTCTTTTACTTAATTGTATTCCAATAACAAACCTATCTTTAGAAAGTTTTTGCATATATAAAAGTTTTTTACCTTTTTTATGGGCTTTTATTTTATCTATAAGAGTTTGTGAGTCCTTTGCTGATGCAACCTCTAACATATCTTTATAATATGGCATTGATACCATAAAATGATATTTAGGGAGAAGATGAAACTTTATCATACCATCAGAATCTTTTAGTCCACTAAAAGCACCTCTTAATTTATCTAATACTACTTGTGAAATTTTCTCATCAAATTCATCTTGCATAAATGCTCTTGATGTATATAGTGGATTTGTTATGGAGATCTGTTTATTTTTCTTATCAACTAAGATTCTCATTGAACTAGCAAAACCCCTATTAGGTTTATCCCCTTGTTTTTGGAACTCTTCACTTGTAAATACTATTGTTGTTAAAAGACCTTTTTTATCTATTACATATTCTGATAAAAGAGTAAAACCTGCTTTTACTAAACTATTTTTTACACTATTAGAATCTACAAAAGTACCTCTAAGATATGCACTTACTCTATTATTTTTAATATCTCCAACTTGTAACTCTTTTTTGGTATCAGTTGATACAACTTTAACATCTTGTTGTAATTGTATAGGTAAGGGATTGATTTTATGATTTAATCTTTTTCTTTTTTCATATATACTTTCATTTTCTACCACTGGAGGGTTGCCACCAATGGTGACAACTTTGGGTACTTTTGGTACTTCTGGAACTTTTGGAATATGAATCTCTATAATAGGTACTTTATTTTCCTCTTTAATTATAGATTTACTTTTATTTGCATCATTTAATTCAGTCTCCTGATTTGCATTTGCCAAACTACTAATAGATAATATTGCTAATATTGATAGACCTATTTTAAACTTATTTTTCACAACTCTCTCCTTTAGATTGATATATATTTAATTATATATAATATCTGTATCCATAATTAAATATATAAACAGACCAAAAAGGTCTGCTTCATAATTATATACTAATTATTTTTGAGTATCATTAGAAATTGTTTTTGTAGAATCATTTGCATTACTAGAAACTGTTTTAGTTGCATCTGCTGTATCATTAGAAATTGTTTTTGTAGAATCATTTGCATTACTTGAAACTGTTTTAGTTGCATCTGCTGTATCATTTGAAATTGTCTTTGTAGAGTCATTCGCATTATCAGAAATTGTTTTAGTTGCATCTGCTGTATCATTAGAGATTGTTTTTGTTGAATCATTCAAGTTATTAGATACATTTTTAGTTGCATCATTCGTATCATTTGAAATTGTTTTTGTTGAATCATTTAAGTTATCAGAAATATTTTTAGTTGCATCATTTGTATCATTTGAAATTGTCTTAGTAGAATCATTAATGTTATTAGAAACAGTTTTAGCTGAGTCTGCTGTATCATTAGAGATTGTTTTTGTAGAATCATTGATATTATTAGATACATTTTTAGCTGAATCTGCTGTATCATTTGAAATTGTTTTTGTTGAATCATTTAAGTTATCAGAAATATTTTTAGTTGCATCATTTGTATCATTTGAAATTGTCTTAGTAGAATCATTCAAGTTATCAGATACATTTTTAGTTGCATCATTTGTATCATTAGAGATTGTTTTTGTAGTATCACTCATATCTCCAGAAACTGCAATAGCACTATCTTTCATATCTTTAGTAGCCATTGTTGAGCTATCTTTCATATCTCTTGAAGTATTTGTAATAGAATCTTTTGTATCTTCTGCAAGTTCTACTGTAGAATCTCTTACATCTTTACTAACATTAGTTACAGATCTTTCACCACTATTTACTGTAGCAATTTCACTAGTTTTAAGATCATCAGAAACTTTAACAGCTGAATCTTTAGCATCTTTACTCATACTTGTAGCAGTTCTCTCACCACTTTTACCAAGTTCAACTGCTCCATCTTTCATTGAATCAACACTATCTCTTGCATCATGACTCATTGATGTTGCTGCATCTTTCATATCTCTAAACATATCACCAAAACTAAACTCTGCACTTACTGTTGTCATTGTTGCAATTGTGATTGCACTCGCTATTACTATTCTTCTCATTTTAAATCCTCCCAAGGCTTTAATTAAATTTTTATTGCATAATATGCATACCAAAACTATAACTATAATTTACTAAATTGAAACTTAAATAATAAATTGTAGTTATATATATTTTAAATTATAAGAAACATTGATGAATCTTTAATTATTATTTTGATACAATGGGTAATTTAAAAAAGTAGGAGTAAGAATGAAAAAAATAATTGTGACATTAGCAATAGTGACTGCAACTCTATCTGCAACTAATTATACTAAAGAGGATAGAATTAAAGATATGCAAATAATGGCATCAGCAATGCAAGATATTCAAAATGGATTTTTCTATAATAATTTTGATATGATAAAAGTTGGTACAACAAAGCTTACAAAGACTATAGTAAAGGTAGAGCCACCTTTAGAAGAGGTTGAAGAGAAGGATGTTATGACTCGTTATGTAAATAATAAAGTTCAAATATCAAATAGTATAAAAAGACGAATTAATAAAAAAACAAAAGTCTTATTAGAAAGATTTTCACAAGGTGATACAGTTCAAGCTATACACGCCTTTACAAAGATAACAAAAGAGTGTATGAAGTGCCATACTCAACTAAGAAATTGGTAAATAATTTACTATAATAAGTTTAAAAGGATAGTTTTTTGAAAAAAATAATTTTTTCTATATTGTTACTTTTTGTAATGCAAAATGCTAATGCAGCTCAATTGACTTTAACAGGTACTGTTGTATCTAATGGTCAAAAGATGATTGGTAGTAGATATATGGGCTATATCAAGAAAGTATTTGTAAAGCTTGGAGATAAAGTAAAACGTGAAGATGATCTTTATGAGATGGAATCAGCAGAGTTTGATATAATGAAATCTCAGGCTGATTTAGCACTAGAACAAACCCAAGTTATTGTTCAATTTTGGCAAAAACGAATCAAAATATTGCAAAGAAGAAAAGAGGCTCTTAAAAATAAGAAGGGTGCTCCTGCAATGCAACTTGATGATTTAGAGATGATGGCAGACAATGCTCAAACAATGCTAGAAACTGGTAGAGTAGCTGTTAAACAGATGGCTATAAAAGCAAAACAGGTGGCTTCTACATATAATTATATTAAAATGAAAGCTCCATCAGATGGTGTTGTTGTTCAAAAGAATATAAAAGTAGGTGATATGGTTATGCCAGGGATGCTCACTATAATGCTTATTGATACTGAAGATTTAGAGATTGATGTATCATTATCTGAAAGTATATTAAAGTATGTAAAAGAGAATGACAAGGTGAAAGTTCTTATCCCATCTTTAAACTATGAAACAATAGGTAAAATAAAAGCGATTATTCCTGATGCTAATCCAATGACACATAAAATAAAAATGCGTGTTAGTTTTAATAAGAATGGTGCAAATGTTTTTCCTGGAATGTATGCAAAAGTTATAATTAAAAAATATTAATACTCCCTATAAAGGGGTATTAAACTTTATCTTCTTAAATAAAATTTCACCATTTTCTACAATTGCAATCATATTTTGACAAGCCAAAGAAGGCAATGAGATATAGTTATCTATTATCACTCCTTGATGATAATGAGCTTCTATTACTAACTCTTCACTATTATAGTTTGATAAAATTTTATTCACAATTTGGGTAAAATTATCTAATTTTTTACATATCTTTTTCTTTTTTAATTTACTAATCTGTTTGGCTAATAGAGTATTTTTTAAAGGAATTAGATACTTTATAATAAAACTATTTCTAATAAATTTACTGTAAATTCTATATCTTAAACCCATTTCATACTTATCTCCATGGGAAATTGATACAATTTTATTACCAAGTAACATCTGTTGAGGCTGATTTTCTATAGAATATATAGTTATATTAGGTAAAATTCCTCTTAAATTAAAGTCATGATTTCCCTCAAAATAAGAAATTCTTATATTTATATCAATACTATTTATAACTTGTATTAATTTTTTATTATAATTTATAAGATATTGAGTATTTTCAAAAAGAATATCAAAAATATCACCTAAAAAAAATATTTGAGAAATTTTATTTTTTTGTAAAAAAGTAACACTTAATAGATCAAATATTTTATCTCCATGGTGTGGATAATGAACATCAGCTATAAAAATAGCTCTATTTTCTATTTTTATCACTGAATATTCTTCTTTTAAAACTAGATTCTGAATTAAATTCAGAATGACAAACAACCATTAAATAATGACAAATAACCATTAAATTCAGAACTGGTACTTTAGCTTCAGCTTTTTGTGAGGCTAAAGCCATCACTTCCGATAAGTTATTTTTCATTAATATATATATATTATGGAATATAAGAGATTGTAGGAATTGCTGTATTTTCTGGAAACCCACACATTAAATTTGCAGCAACAAGTGCTTGAGAAGATGCTCCTCTTAAAAGATTATCAATTGCAGAGTTTACAAAAAGCCCATTTTCATTTTTACTAGCAAATATATCACAAAAATGAGTACCTGCTGTGCTTTTAATATCAACTGGATTTTCTCTGATTCTAATAAATGGATCATTCTTATAATGCTCTTTTAAAATTTCTAAAGGGTCTATATTTTTATCTTTTAAAGTGGAATACACGCTAATAAGTTCTCCTCTTGTTACAGGGATTAAATGAGGAACAAAATTTACAGATATTTTTTTACCACTAATAAGCTTTATCTTCTCGGCAATCTCTGGAGCATGTCTATGTTTAAGAGGATTATATGCAAATATATTATCATTCATATTCACAAAATGAGATACCTCGGATAACTTTTTACCTGCTCCACTTACTCCTGATTTTGCATCAACAAACATTGGTGCATTTTCATCTATATAATCAATAAATGGTAAAATTCCAAGAAGTGTTGCAGTTGGATAACATCCTGGACCTGATGCTAGTGAAGTCTTTTTTAAATCTTCTCTGTAGTATTCAATTAAAGCATAAACACTCTTATCTAAACTTTCCACATCTTCATGTTCACAATAATGCTCCTCATAAGTATCTTTATCTAATCTATAGTCTGCTGATAAGTCCACAACTTTTACACCATTAGCTAATAACAGTTTTGCAAATCCCATTGATGCTTTATGAGGAAGTGCCAAGAATACTAAATCACAATTTTCTGAAATCAAATTAGCATCTGCTTTTTCTATTGGAAAACTTATAACATCTTGCAATGATGGATGAAGTTCTTCAACTCTTGTATCTCCTGTGGTAGTAGCAAGAACTGAAATTTCAAAATAAGGATGAGATATTAACATTTTAATAAGCTCTAATCCTGTATACCCACTTGCCCCAACAACTCCAACTTTCATGATAGGTTTATCTCTTTATAATAGACCTCTTCAATATCATATTTGACTTTTCCTGATGGTAAATCTACTCTAACACTATCACCCTCTTCCTTACCCAAAAGTTGTTTTGCTAATGGAGATTTAATTGAAATTAATCCTTTATTTGGATTGCTCTCTTGAGTTCCTAATATAGTGTAAGTAATCTCTTCATCTGTTTTAGTATCCACTATTAATATGGTTGAGCCAAAACTTATTCTATTATGAGCTAATTTAGAAGGGTCAATCACAATTGCTCTTCCAACAATATCTTGAAGCTCAATAATACGAGCTTCCATTAATCCCTGCTTATCTTTTGCTGCATGATATTCAGCATTTTCTTTTAAATCTCCTAGTTCTAAAGCAGATTCAATCTCTTTTGCGATATTAGCTCTCTCTTTTGTTTTGAGATACTCTAACTCTATAGTCAATTTCTCGTATGTTATATCAGTCATTGGCTCTTTTTCCACCACAATGACTCCTTTTAATTTAAATTATTAATATTATACCAAAAGATAAATATTAATCTGTTTTATCTTTATACTCATCAATCATATCAAGTCTTCTACCTTTGTCATCAAACTTTCTTCTATAATATCCACGCACGATTCCAAAGGTAATAAGAGAAAAGAAAATAGCAGAAATTATATAAAATATATCACCAATACTCATTCTAGTCCTTCATATCTATTGTAATTTTTTTAAATCCATCATAGTTTTGCTTTAGTGCTTCATAAGTAACAATTCCCACAGAAATAGCAATATTCAAGCTTCTCCCCGCTCCACCCATTGGGATAGTTACACATCTACTAGGGTTATCTTTTAGAACTTTCTCATCTATCCCTTTCGTTTCAGAGCCAAATATCAAGAAATCATCTTTTTTATAAGTTGCTTCAAAATATATATTATCAGTTTTTGTTGTAGCTAAATGGGAATTTTCATCTATCGGATGAACCTCTAAAAACTCTTCAAAACTTTCCCAAACTTTTAAATCCAATTTATTCCAATAATCTAATCCTGCTCGTTTTACTGCTTTATCATCAATATCAAATCCAAGAGGTTTTATTAAATGCAATGATGCACCAAGATTTACACATAATCTCCCAATTGTTCCAGTATTTGGAGGAATTTGAGGCTCTACTAATACTATATTAAACATTAAAATACCACCGTTTTGTTTTTATGAATAAATACTCTATCATTTAACACTAAGGCAAGTGCTTTTGAAAGAACAATTTTTTCTACATCTTTACCAGCTTTTTGCATATCTCGCCACTTATAATAATGATTTACAGGGATTACATCTTGAGATATAATTGGTCCCTCATCCAAATTAGAAGTAACAAAATGTGCAGTTGCTCCAATAATTTTAACACCTCTGCTATGGGCTTGTTTATAAGGATTAGCTCCAATAAATGCAGGTAAAAAAGAGTGATGAATATTAATAATTCGCCATCTATAATTCTCCACAAAATCATTACTTAAAATTCTCATATATTTAGCTAAAACTATATAATCAAAATCTATATCTTTCAAAAGCAAAAGAACTTTTTGCTCATGCTCTTCTCGTGAAATATTTTCAGCACTTATATAATTAAACGGTATATTAAAACGATGGGTCAATGATTGCAAATCTTTATGATTAGCCACAACTGCTTCTATATCAGCATCAAGCTCTCCACTTTCCCATCTAATTAAAATATCTCCCAAACAGTGAGACTCTCTTGTTGCCATAATTACAATTTTTTTTCTTTTTGGCTCAATTATTTTTATTTTTGCATCTTGAGGTGTTATACTTTTTAACGATTTAAATAACTCCTCCGTATTAAATTTACCAGTTACTACAGTACGCATAAAAAATTTAGAGTTATCTTTATCCACAAACTCACGGTTATGATCAATATTCAAATCCAAATCAAAAAAAACTTTAGTTATGTTACAAACAAGACCTTTTTCGTCACTACAATCTATTAATACTCTTGCTCTATTTTCCATATTTTACTCTATAAATTAGCTCCAAAACTACATCCCTCTATTTTCTCCACTCTTCCTGTATGTCTTCCACCTTCAAACTCAGTCTCACAAAATGCATCAATCATACTTTCAATAACTCCACGCCCTACAACTCTTTGACCAAAGCATAAAATATTAGCATTATTATGAGCTCTTGTTGCACTTGCTGTAAAAGCATCATGACACAACCCTGCTCTAATTCCCTCTATTTTATTTGCAGCAATTGATATACCAATACCAGTTCCACATATTAATACACCAAAACTACCTTTATCCGATACCACCGAGTTTGCACATTTTTTGGCAAAATCTGGATAATCTACTCTATCATCACTATCTGGACCTAAATCAATAACTTCATGACCTTTTGAAGATATATAATCAATTACAAAACCTTTTACTTCAAATCCAGCATGATCTGTTGCTATATAAAATTTCATCTTTTTCCTAACTTTTTTATATATAATTTTTACTCATTATACCAAGTTTTTTTTAAGTTAATGATATAATAAAAGAAACAATTTACTTAAATCAGGAGATTAAATAATGATACAATTATGCTCATCATCCCCAACAAGAGCTATGCTTTTAGATAATTTTGATATAAAATATATTCAAAAAAGTCCAAATTATGACGAAGATAAAATTAAAACAACAGTAGCAAAAGATTTTGTATATATTGCAAGTTTAGGAAAACTAAACGCATCTATTGATGAATTTGGATTAGAATATCCTCTTTTATCTGCTGATACTGTAATCTCTTTATCCTCTAAAATTCTTAGAAAAGCAAAAACAAAGGATGATGTAAGAAGAATATTAGAACTTCAAAGTGGTTCAACAATATCTATAATATCCTCACTGCACTACAAAACGGAATCTATGTTATTTAGTGATATATCTGCCACATATTATAATTTTTATAAATTTGACAAAGATGATTTACAAGAATATTTAGATAGTAATCTTTGGATGGGAAAAGCTGGTGGATGTATGGTTGAGGGATTTTGTAAAAAATATATAAAAAGTGTTTACGGACTAGAAAGCACTGCGATGGGACTTCAAGTAGAAAAGCTACTTCCATGGTTATAATTTACTAGACTTCTTTCAAAAGTAGATTCTGAATTAAATTCAGAATGACAAACAACAGTTTCAAAATGACAAACAACCTTGCTTGACTTTTTGTCATTCCGTGCTTGAATTTTTGTCATTCCGTGCTTGACACGGAATCTAGGAATAGTTTTACAATAATTCTAGTAAAAATTAAAGAGAAAAACCAAATACAATTTATTTTATATAAGATATACTAATTATTAATTTGATTAAGTTAATTTGAAAAGGGAAATACCCCCCTTCAGATACTTACGGCACATAATAAAAGCAAGTGTGCTGCTATGTTCCCATCCTGACACGATGCTCACAAATATTATTGCATAAGTCTAAAGAGAGGCACTCAAAGTACAATTTTATACTCTCAGTGCATCTCTCATATATTAAAGAATAACATTATATCAAATATAGATTAAAAAAACAATAGTATTTTACTAAAATTGTTGATTAAAACTATTTTTATGCTTATCTTTTTTATAACTCTTTCTATTTTTACTTTTTTGAAGCCGATTAAGGTTACTCATCTCTTCATATCTAATATCATCTAAAATAAATTCACCCATACATTTTAAATATATATTCTCAATATAAATCTCTACATCTTTATGATAACCTGTATATAGTTCAACTTTATATTTTGGGTCTAGTGATGCTTTAATTGTAATAAATTTTTTAACAAAATTCTCTTGCGTTACACCTTTATCTCTAAACATCTTATATAAATTTTTTGTTACTTTAGATAAGTATGCTATATATTTTTGACGATTAAATTTTTCTATTTGTTTATCTGTATATCTAACTATTGCCATTTTATCCTCTTATTCTCTAATCTCTATTGGAGTTCCAATCATTAATCTACTCCATAAAATTTGCATATCAGCAGTTGTAATTGCGATGCATCCTTGTGTCCAATCTCTACTAAGAGTATAACTATCTCCATCTCCATTAGCATTCCAAGTTGGTTGAGAATGAATTGTTATTCCACTTCCTACATTAACCCCATTTTTTAGTCCTCTTGCCAAATCCTCTGCATCAGGATAAGATATATGAATTGCTCTATAATATTTCTTATCACATCTTTTTAAGCTAATTTTATATCTACCTATTGGTGTTTTAAAATCCCCTTGTTTCAACTTATGACCTTTTGGGTTTTTGCCAAGAGAGATTTTAAAATTATATATAATTTTACCATTTTTATAAAGATACATATTTCGCGAAGATTTATAGATAGATATTTTATCAATAAGTTCAGTTGATAATATCTCTTGATTGCACTGATTTAATAAATATTGTTTATTGATTACAGATATTGGATATGGTTTTCTCGATTTTGTTTCTAACTTTATCTGTCTACAACTTGATATCATCAGTATTAATATAAAAAATCCTATAAATTTCATAAAGATATCCTAAAGATAAAAATTAGTGTTAGTATAACATATTTTATATTTGAGAATAAGAGTCTCCTAAAAAAAGGGGAGAAAGAGAGACTCTTAACTTCTCAAAGGAGATGAGAATGATTAAATTAACTTATTATAAAGCTGCTTTTGCTGCTGCTAGAGCTTCTTCATAATTTGGTTCTGTTGTAATTTCTGGAACTGTTTGCTTGTAAGTTACTTTTCCACTTGCATCAATTACAAATATAACTCTTGCTGTAATTCCTGCTAAAGGACCATCTGCTAAAAGAACACCATAAGCATTAGCAAAATCTTTGTTTCTAAAATCTGAACATACTTTTAAGTTTTCAATTCCAGCTGCTCCACACCATCTAGCTGCTGCAAATGGTAAATCCATAGATACTGTAATAACTTCTACACCATCAAGGTTTGCTGCTTCTGTATTAAATCTTCTAGTTTCAGCGTCACAAACACCTGTATCAAGTGATGGTACTGCAACTACAAGTTGAACTTTACCTTCTCCACCAATTTGCTCATTTTGAAGCATTGGGTTACAGTTTACTACTGTTACTACTGGTGCAGTGTCACCTACATTGATTTCTGTTCCTGCTAAATTACATACTGTGTCGTTTTTAAATGTTACTGTTGCCATATTTAATTTCCTTATATTTTTTTATATAAAAGTATTATACTCTAAATAAGATAAAATTAGTCTTAATTAAAGAAAATTACTTAATAATGGATTTGACCCAACTCTCCATTGCACTATTTGCCTCTTCATTTGGTGCTTCCATAAATGTGATTGCAAAATACTCTTTAAACTCAGCAACTCCTATAGAACGGGGTCTAATTGCCATTATAGATGCTTTTGGTAGCTTTTTACCAAAACAAAAAATAATCTCTTTTGCATCTAATATATCAGGATTAATCTCTCCATCTTCTAATGACTTTGTATGAGAATAGTGATCAAATTTACCTATGTAGGCAGATACTTTATGTGATTTTATCTTATCTTCTAAATAATTTATAATACTATCAACACTATCTAATTTAGATTCTGTTTTTCGAATATCAATTTCATATATATGGTATTTTTCCATTAAAATACTCTGTTTCATTTATAATCCTTACTAATTTGTTTTTTAGTATAATATCAAAAATATACTTATAGTTATAATAATTATTAGATAGTATAATCTAAGTCTCTCTATAATAAATTTTAATTAAACTCGTGGTATAATAGTATTAAATAATAAAGGAGTTATCTAATGGGATTTATAAAAAACCTTTTACATTCATTTAAAAAGAAACAATGCGAAAATGAATCAATACAGACAGATACGGAGTTTAATGAGCAATTAATTGAGATGTTTAAAAATGACCACCAAGAGTTATTAAAGATATATACAGAGATTTTAGAATCTTTTAATACAAATCAAAAGGCACATAAAAATATAGTAGTACTTTTAAATGATTTTAAAATAGCACTAGAGATACATTTAATGGTTGAAGATAATAAGCTATACTCATTTTTAAAAATGAAATATGGTAGAGATGATACACATATGGCATTTGTGGATGATATTCAAGGAGAGATGAATAATATTGCTAAAGAGGTTATGTTTTTTATAAGAAAGTATAGTAATAAAGAATCTTATAATAATAATATTAATAATTTTGTTAAAGACCTTGAAGCTATTGGTGCTGTATTAATAAAAAGAATTGATATGGAAGAGAAAAGATTATATCCGTTATATATGAAATAAAAAATTACCAACCTTATTAATTAAGTAGGGTGGGAAAACTTCACCATTATTATACTAAAAATTACGGAAAAATCTAAACTTAATCAGAAATATGTTTTAATACTTGACTTGGGGTTTGCAATTTAATCTACCCTTAAACTAATTTTACTATCCCTGTTTTATTCTATTCTTTCCAATTTATAAAGCTCCTTTCTTTGAGCTTCTATAGTAGTAGTTCCTATTTTCTTATAATATTCAATTATTATTGTTTTTGATGGGGGTAAGTAACCTTAAAAAACTAAAACTCGTAGATTCAGAGTTTGCAAATAGAGATACTCAAGTGATAGAAAATCTAAGATTAAAAGGTGAAAATTAATGAAAATTACTACACAATAGTTCGAATTACTTTAAAACAAGAGGGGGAGAGGGCTGAAAAATCTGCTAATTGCTCAAAGTGTGTTTCAATTTAAGGAGGATAAGGGGTGAATGTCAAATATAAGATTAAATTTATAAAATAGTAATATAATTTTAAAAAATTTCAAACTTAGGCAATATATTATGATAGATTTAAAATATCTCCAAAAAAATTACGAAGAAACCGCTACTAAACTAATTAAAAAAGGTGTAGATAGTGAAATATTAGAGGCTCTAAAACAAAGATTTATAGAGTTAAAAGAGGTAAATAGTACTTTTGAAGAGGCTAAAGCCAATCAAAACCAGATGTCAAAACTGTTTGGACAATATAAAAAAGATGGTAAGGATATAGCTGAGCTTAAAGTAAAAGTTGATGCAAATAAAGAGCTTCTTTCATCTTTACAAGAGAGTGCAAGAGAAGCTAATGAGGCTTTAAACTCTTTGGCACTTGGAATTCCAAATTTTCCTGATGATAGAGTTCCAGATGGAGAGGATGAAAATGATAATGTAGAGCTTAAAAAAGTCCTTAAACCAACTACTTTTAATTTTATCCCTAAAGAGCATTGGGAATTAAGTGAAATTAATGGATGGATTGATTTTGGAAGAGGTGTAAAACTTGCAAAAAGTCGTTTTTCTGTTTTAAGAGGTGATGGAGCAAGATTAGAAAGAGCTTTAATTAATTTCTTTTTGGATGAAAATCGTGCAAAAGGGTTTGAAGAGGTGGCGGTTCCATTTATAAATAATGCCTCTATGCTTCAAGGAACAGGGCAATTACCAAAATTTGAAGATGACCTTTTTAAGATAGAAGATGAAAATTTATATCTTATTCCAACAGCAGAAGTTCCCCTTACAAATTTATATAATGATGAGATTTTAAGAGAAAAAGAGTTACCAATGCTTTTGACTGCATATACTCCATGCTTTAGAAAAGAGGCAGGAAGTGCTGGGCGAGATACAAGAGGGATGATAAGACAGCATCAATTTAGTAAAGTTGAAATGGTGGCAATTTCAAAGCCTGATGATAGTGAAAGAATATTTGAGATGATGGTTCAAAATGCCTCTGATATTTTAACAAAACTAGGGCTTCCTCATAGAATAGTAGAGCTTTGTGGTGGAGATTTAGGCTTTAGTGCTTCTCATACTATTGATTTAGAAGTTTGGTTACCTGGGCAAAATCAATATCGTGAAATTAGTTCAATCTCAAATACAAAAGAGTTTCAGGCAAGAAGAGCAAAAATTAGATTTAAAGATAGCAAAAAGAATACATTTGTTCATACTCTAAATGGTTCTGCTCTTGCAGTTGGACGAACAATTGTTGCAATTATGGAGAACTATCAAAATGAGGATGGAAGTGTGAATATTCCAGAAGTATTAAAGAGATATATGTGAGTAGCATAGCAATATCTGTATCATCTCTAAATGAAAAGATAAAAGCAATTTTAGAGGCAACCTTTATCAATACCCTTGTTGAAGGGGAGGTTGCATCGGTCACATATCATACAAGTGGTCATCTGTATTTTTCTATCAAAGATAATAAATCGACCCTTAAATGTGTAATGTTTAGATCTAATGCCTCTAAGCTTAAATTTAAAATTGAAAAAGGTGAGAGGATTATTGTTGATGGGAATGTTGGTGTTTATACTCCAAGGGGTGAATATCAGTTTTATGCATCAAGGGTTGAGCCTTTTGGAAAAGGAAGTTTGGCAATAGCTTATGAACAGCTCAAAAAACGGCTAGAAGATAAAGGGTATTTTGATAAGATTTATAAAAAAGAGATACCAAAAAATATCACAAAAATGGCTCTTGTTACAGCCAAAAATTCAGCAGCGCTATTTGATATGATAAAGATTATAGAAAAACGATGGGCAGGAGTTGAAGTTGTGATTATTGACTCTTTGGTTCAAGGTCAAAAAGCACCAGTTCAGATAATTAATGCTTTAATATATGCAGATAAAATTAATGCAGATGTTATAGTTTTGGCAAGGGGTGGAGGAAGTGTAGAGGATTTATCAGCTTTTAATGATGAACAGATGGCAGATACAATTTTTAATCTTAAAACACCTATTGTTAGTGCTATTGGTCATGAGATTGATGTGGTGATTAGTGACTTTGTAGCAGATTTAAGAGCACCTACTCCAAGTGCTTCAATTGAGATGATTTTACCTGATAAAAATGATATGTTATATCTTTTGGATGATTTACAAATAAGATATTCTCAAACTATTCAAAGAGTAATAGCTCATAAATCCAAAGAGCTTCAAAGTTTTACAAAAGAGCTTCAAAGATACTCAAGCTCAAATCAATTAACTTTAATGCAAAATGAATTTGAGGCACTTAAAAATGAGTATAAAAGGGTAATGAACTCTAAAATCACAATATATAATTCCTCTATTCCACAAATCAAAAATAGTTTTAAAAATAGTATATCTTTTATAATATCCACACAAGAACAAAATTTAAACCTAGTTCAATCGTCATTAAAATTGGTTAATCCAGAACTAAAATATAAAAATGGATGGGCAGAGATTAGCAAAAATGGTAAGGTAATAACACTTAAAGATATAGAAAAAGGTGAAGAGTTTTTGCTTCAAGATAAAGAACGGAGTATAAATGTTGTAAGAATTTAAAGTTATGATATAATAAATAGTACAGTATACCAAAAGCATAGGAGATATTTTACGAATGAGAATATTTAAATAACTAAGAACATTCCTTTGCCCAACAATTCTTATCGCTCTTCTCTCTTTTTTTTCTGTAGGTTCTAGTTATAAGAAATAACTTTAAAAATTGTTGTTAATACTACTTACTCTTAGAGCCTTTATTAATTATCAATACTATTACTATTGGTAATTCTCTAACAAGAAAGGCTTAAAGAAAATAATTCTATCTTTAAACCTTCAATATCTATCTCCTTGATTTTATAAGATATTAAAAATTTACTATTTTATTAAAACTTTATCTATCGATCTTTTTGGAGATATTGGAGAACGAAGTGCATTTGATGGATAAACTTTTCCATTATATCTTAACACTACAGAATATGGTTTTTCCCCTTGAGGTTTAACAATAACATCAATATTTTTAAAACCTAGAGTTTTATCTGTTGAGGTAGATATTATAGGACTTACAAAAGTAGTTTTTCCTATTGGTTTTAACTTATTATCTTCGCATAAAAGAGTTAGCATTACACACCCTGAAGCTCCACAATATCTGCTATTTTGTTTCATAAGAACCACTGCATCTTGACAATTATCATCGTTTAAATCAACAGAAGATACCACAAAATGTTCTACTTTTAATGATGGGTCATATTGCTTTAAAGTAGTTAAAACAGAGTTTTTATCTACACTGGGTTGGACACAAGAGCTACTAAATATAGCAACAAGTATTACACTAATTAAGATTTTTGGAGTTAAAAATAATTTTTTCATATTTATACCTTTATAATATTTTAAAAAGGTGGGATTACCCCACCCTACTAGCTAAATAGCATCTTCGTCTGATTCGCCTGTTCTAATTCTAATAATCTTTTCAATTGGAGATACAAAAATTTTACCATCACCAATTTTACCAGTCTTGGCTGCATCGACAATAAGTTCAACTGTACTATCTACATCTTCACCAGCTACAATAAGCTCTATTTTTACTTTAGGGATAAAATCAACTACATACTCAGCTCCACGATAAAGCTCGTTATGCCCTTGTTGTCTTCCATATCCTTTAACATCAGATACTGTCATACCTGTAATTCCAGCTTCGGCTAAAGCATCTTTTACATCTTCTAGCTTAAATGGTTTTATAATCGCTTCTATTTTTTTCATTGTTTTACCTTTTTTAATTTATTTTTATACCTATACACATTTTAGGGTACTCACGAGGAGATACCCCTACAACTAATATTTCGTAGGGGCAATCTCCCCAATGCCAATGAATTAAGCTTTTTTTTGGACGAGATGGCTTTAGCCTCTCCCTAATATACGGAGCTAAAGCACCGCCGTGTCCAAAAGCATAATAATCCTTATCTCATTGGCATTGAGGCAATCCCTTATGGTTGCCCCCCCTTAAATATTAAAATGCTCGTTTAAACTCTGGATAAGCTTCAAGTCCACATTCATTTACATCAAGACCTTCCATCTGTTCATCTGTTGTTAATTTTAGAGGAATAATTTTGTTGATAGCAAATAATACTATATAACTACTTACAAAAGCAAACACTCCAATAACAACTATACCTTTAATTTGACCTAAAAGTGTAATCCCCTCAGCTGGATTACTTGCAAAAATTCCAACTGCCAAAGTTCCCCAAATACCATTAACTAAGTGAACAGACAACGCTCCAACTGGATCATCAAGGCGAAGTTTATCAAAAAATGGAACTGCAAAAACAACCAACATTCCACCAATTGCACCAATTAATATTGGTTGATAAATATTATATAAATCAGGTCCTGCCGTAATTGATACAAGCCCACCCAAAGCACCATTTAGAATCATTGTAATATCAAGTTTTTTATATCTAATATACATCATAATTCCCACAGTAATTGCCCCTGCTAAACCAGCTGTATTTGTATTCATAATTGTTAAAGCAACTGCGTCAGCACTCTCTTTTGATGAAATTGAACCAACACTTCCACCATTAAATCCAAACCAACCAATCCATAATAAAAATGCACCTAAAGTTACAAGGGGAACATTAGAAGCTGGAATTACTCTTATACCACCAGTTGGAGTGTATCTCCCTTTTCTTGCTCCAATAATCAAAATAGCAGCTAATAAAGCCCATCCACCCGTTGAATGAATCACTGTACTTCCTGCCAAATCATACATATTTAAGTCTAAGAATGTATCCTTTAACATATCGCTACCCCAAGACCAATTTACAACAGTTGGATAGATTAATGCAGACATTATAATTGCAAATAATGCTAAAGGAAAAATCCTTGCTCTTTCACTTACTCCACCACTCATAATATTTATAACTTTTCCAACAAATGCCATTTGAAACAAAAAGGCAGCCCATTTACTCATATGGTCACTTCCAAAATCACCAAAAGCAATTGAGTAACCAACAAGTAAAAATGACATTGAAGCAATTGCATAGATTGCTGTATTCATCATTAATACTGCTGTAACGTTCTTTGTTCTGACTAGTCCTGCTTCAAGCATTGCAAAACCTGGAACCATAAATATAATCAATACAAATGAAAAGATAGCAAAAAATGTATCAATTACATACGAAACTTCTGGGGTCATAATATCTCCTGATATAAAAAAATTTGCCCTTATTTTATCATATAAAATATAAGTAAAAGTTAATATTAGATATTTTTATGAAGTTAAGGATTAAACTTCCAAAGGGTAAGCAAAAGGGGATTGCCCCCTACATACATATTTTGTGTAGGGGTATCTCTTGCAGGTACCCTATTATCCTAATTCATCTATCCAATTTTGGAAAGAGGCTTCGCTAGGCATTCTCCAGTCTGCTCGTGGGCTTAGAGATATTGTTCCCACTTTTATTCCATCAGGCATTGCATTTCGTTTAAATTGCTGAGTAAAAAATCGTTTTAAAAATAATATAAGCCATTTCTTTATAGTATTCTCATCATATTTATCAAAAGAATGATTTGCCATAAATAAGATTTTACCAGGCTTTGCTCCATACTTTACAAAATGATAAAGAAAGAAGTCATGAAGTTCATAAGGACCAATAATATCTTCTGTTATCTGCTCTATCTCACCATCTTTATGAGGCAAAAGTTCTGGCGAAATTGGTGTATCTAAAATGTCTAATAAAATCTCTTTAATATTTGAATTATAGGTAAAATATTCTATAAGATAAGAGATTAAAGTTTTTGGAATACCAGAATTTAATCCATACATACTCATATGGTCACCGTTATATGTACTCCATCCCAAAGCTATTTCGCTTAAATCCCCCGTTCCAATCACTAATCCGTATTCTTTATTAGCAAGGTTCATCAAAATTGTTGTGCGTATTCGTGCTTGAACATTTTCGTAAGTTACACTTAAATCATCTGTATCATGACCAATCTCTTTAAATTCAGCAAGTGCAATTTTTGTAATATCAATCTCTCTTAAAGTTACCCCTAAAGCATTACATAAATCTATTGCATTATTTTTTGTCCGTTTTGTTGTTCCAAATCCTGGCATTGTGATAGCTATAATATCTTTTAAATTGCGACCTAAAATCTCAAATGCTTTGCAAGTAGACAAAAGAGCTAGAGTAGAATCAAGACCTCCTGATATTCCAATAACTGCTTTTTTAATACCTGTGACTTTAAATCTTGAAGCTAATGCAAAAGCCTGAATATCTATTATCTCTTTTGAAACCTCATCTCTAATATTTGGATTTGATGGAACAAATGGTTTTGGATTTATATATCTATTTAATTTATTTATTTGAGGAGTTTTATTTATAATAATATCTCTAAAAGAGGTGAGAATCCCATCATTAAAAGAACCACTATTTAATCTTAGCCAATTTAGTTTTTGCAAATCTATATCAGCATTTATAATACTGCTTTCAAAATTAAATCTATCTCCTCTTGACAAAGTTGAACCATATTCACTAATAATCGCATCACCACTAAAGATTGTATCACTTGTAGATTCATTAATTCCTGATGAACTATAAACATAACTAGAATAACATCTTGCACTTTGAGTTCGCACAAGCTCTTCTCTGTAATTTGCCTTACCCACAAGCTCATTACTCGCAGATAGATTTAAAATAATATTTGCCCCATTAGTTGCCATCTGATTACTAGGTGGAGATACAGCCCATAAATCCTCACAAATTTCAATTCCAAAAGTAATATCATTATTATCGCTAAAAAGCAAATCTACACCAAAAGGGATCTCTTTATCTAAGATATTAATAAAACTATTTTTTATATCAATTCCAGAGTTAAAATATCTTTTTTCGTAAAACTCCTCTTTATTTGGGATATAACTTTTTGGCACAACTCCCAAAATATCACCATTTTGAATAACTACGGCACAATTATAAAGTCTATTTTGTTTTAATAAAGCGATACCAAGAATAGAGAGACTATTAATATCTTTTGTTTTATCTAAAATATTTTGAAGTGCTTGATTTTGAGATGAGATAAGATGATGATTTAAAAACAAATCTCCCATACTATATCCAGTAAGAGTAAGCTCAGGAAATAAAATTATGCTTGAATCATTTAAATAAGCCTCTTTTATCAATTTTATAATCTCTTTTGAATTACTCTTTGTATCTGCTAAAATTAACTTTGGAACAACAGAAGTTACCCTATAAAAACCGTGCATATTTTCCCTTTTTTTAAAATTTTATCTTTTTGAAAGTGATTTCATATTAAATGCCAAAAGAAACATTTTCCAAACAGAAAAAATCATTAATCCATAGGCTATTAGTTTAACTAAAATAGATATTCCATTATCATATGCAAGTAGTCCCATAGTATCTAAGATATAATTAAAATCATGATACCCATCTTGACCAAGAAAAGATTTGGAACCTGATACAAATAAACCTTGATGAGCTGTTGAGATATACCATGAAGTATATTGTAAGGAAAAACCTGTAAAAAATATTCCTATCCAAAATCCAATATAATTTTCTCTTAATTTATAATAATAACCTATACCTAATGGAAAAAGAACTTGAAATATTGTACCATTTAATGTTGTTATAAATTTTGGACATTCAATAAGATGACAAATTCCATGACCACCCTCATGTACTATTCCTAAAGTTTGATAGGATATGAAAAAATATAGATTAAAAATCATTTTTAGAGAAGAGTTATCATTGGTTTGAATATTTCCATAAGGTAAATATTTAGAAAATAGAATTAAAAAAAGAAAAAATATTATAAAAATAAGTTTCTTAGTAGATGATGAGATATCTTCTGTTCTATTATTCATATATTATAACTTAATAAGTTTTAGTGGATTTATATGTTTAGAGTTTTTTGTTGCTTGAAAAATTAATTTTTTAGATATTCTTCCTATAACATATCCTTTTTTAACACGTTTTCCAACTCTTATGGTTGGAGCAATTTTTGAAAGTCCTGCATATATTGTATGTATTTTTTTACGATGAGATATTACAATTACATTTCCTAACATACTACTTTTTCCTGAGAATACAATTTTACCTGAAAGAACACTTCTAACTTTGCTATTACTTGATGGAGATTTAAGTGTGATAGAGTCATTAAAAATTTTTATATTATAAATTGGATCAGTATATGAACCAAATCTTTTCGTAACTGTAGCATTTGATATTGGAGATATAGTTTTTGAACCACGATAAGCAGTAACTGCTGTTTTATAGTATGAAGAGTTTGAATTTGTTTTACTCTTTTTCCCTCTTTTTTTAGATTTTAATGCTTTTTTTCTTGCTCTTGCAGCAGCTTTTGCTTTATTAACATCTTTTGCTTTAAGAATATTTAAATTTGCCAAAGTTGAACGAAGAGATGCTTGTTTATCTATAATAGTACTTAACTTTTTTTTGTATATATTTTCATCTGTTGCTAACCTTGATAATAGTTTTACTCTTTTTCTTTTTTGTTTATTAAAATTAATTTTTTGTTTTTCTATACGCCTCATACTTCTTTTTATATCTTTTTGTTTTGCTACAATAGAATTCTTTTTTCTTTTCCACTTAGTTATATCACTTTTTAAATCTTGTAACTCTTTAATATTTTCTGTTTTATAGTGTGAGTACAGCTCTCTATATATAATAGAGGTTGGTGTATTTTTATCAAGCTCTTTCATTGCAAATATTATTCCAAACTGATTTGATAATAGAGATAAGAATTGCATATTTCGTTTTTTTATCTCTTTTTCTGCATCTCTATATAATTTATTATATTCATTTAATTTATTCTTAGCTCTTTTATATAAAACATCATCTACTTTTTTTTGTTCTTTTAATTTGATTAGCTTAGTATTTAATCTCTCTTGCTCTAATTTTGTTTTTTTTATACTTTTTACAACTTCTGAAAGCCTTGCACTTGTGCTTCTTTTATCTCTTTTAACAACATTTAATTCTTTTTTAGATTTTTTAATTTTAATATTGGTTGTTTCGCCATTTAATATAAAAATTGATAATATTAATATCACTATAATTTTCAATTATCATCCTTTAATCTTGAAATAACCATAGATACAGATGATATAACTATTAATAGTGAGATACCAAGCATCTTAAATAGGTCATTAAATTCAAAGATTAAATCACGATTATGTACTAATATATCAATACCACTACTATCTACCCAGTTATACTTTAAATGTACAAAAAAAAGAGAAATAATAATGGTTGAAATTATAGAATCAACTATGGCGATACGGTACATTACAGCACTTCTAAGGAGTAGAGGTGCTCCAAAAATCTCCATCACTTTCATCCTTTGTTTATGAACAAGACTCCATATCTCCATCTGTTTTATAATAAGAAAAAAACTAACAACAGCTATAAATGAGATAAAGATTTTAAATATAAACTTTAAAAATATAAATAATTTATAATTTGAATCATGGCTATTATCAAATGTCTCAACACTCTTAACAATTGGACTCTTCTCTAAGTCAGCTTTTATCTTATCTATCTGCTTAATATCAAAGTATGTATCTAATTTCACATTATAAAAGTATGGAAGTAATTTAGATAAGTTCTTTTTACTTGACTCCTTTAGACCCTTTGAAATCTCATCTACAATAGCATCTTTTTTAATTAAATCAATTGAGAATATATGTGGATTTAAATTTTGTATAGACTCCAAATCTATCTCGTCGTGAACTACAACTAACATACTATATTTATCTCTTAAGCCATCTTCATAGCTTATAGTTGTTCTTTCAAATACTAAAAAAAACTCTATACCAATAAGTATAGCCATCAAAGGAAATATAAAAGTAAGGTGATTTTTAATGAATTTCATAAACTTCTCTATTTTCAATAATTAAATGCCTATATGGGATAGAAAATATTGTAGGAATTTTATGCGTAACAACAATCACAGTAGTTTGAAGTTGCTCACAACTTGTTTCCATCAAATCCCAAATTACATTAGATGAATATTCATCAAGGTTTCCTGTTGGTTCATCTGCTAATATTAAAAATGGATTTTTGGATAATGCTCTAGCAACACCAACTCTTTGTTGTTCCCCACCACTAAGTTCTAATGGTAATTTTTCTGCATATTCACTAAGTTTAACATGCTTTAAAAGTCTTGTTGATTGAGTTTTTTGTATATCTTTAGAGTATCCATCTATAATAAGTGGTAAAACAACATTTTTTTCTACACTCCACTCATTAATAAGTTTATAATCTTGAAAAATAATACCAAGATGTCTTCTTAACTCTTGAAGTTTTTTTTTCTCTATACTATTTAAATTAAGACCTCCAACTACTAATTCCCCTTCTTTTGGTATAAGTTCTCCATAAAGTGCTTTTAGTAATGTTGATTTTCCACTTCCACTAAGACCAGTAATAAAAACAAATTCACCCTTTTTTATATCAAATGTAGCATTTTGAATTATATCATTTTCACTATTATTATAAGATAAGCTTAAATTAAAAGCTGATACCACACTAGACATCTAAATACTCCTGTAGTTTTTGATGTGCTTTATAATTGGTTAGAGTTGATACAGGTGTTGAAGATAAATATCTACTCTCTTTGGCTATCAAAATATATTTATGTTCTGGTCTATCAAAACTACCAAATGCACATTTAACAAGTAACATATTATCTTTAATAGTATAAGTTCTTTCAAAGTGAATAAAAAATTGATCTTCAATAATGGTCTCTTTTGGTAAAGTATTTATAAGTTCAGAATTAAAGCTAATATCTTTAAAACTAAAATCATATATATTATCCCTATCGTCACTAATGGCTTGTGATATTACAGATACATCATATATATCTTTCTCTTGTCGTCTCCATCTTGCCTCATATTTACTTATTACTGGCAAATCTTCATTCTTTTTGATATTAACCATAATTTTAGGATAAGATAAAAATGTATCTAAAGAGTACCAAAAATATTTATTACTATCTGTTCTAAGTTCTAACTTTCCATCTACTTTTAATACTCTTATTGATTCATCTAAAAAACTTTTACTAATAACTCTTCTATGAGGTTTTTTGTCCCATGGAATTGGAAAATGTACGAAAATTTCATCTAAAATATTTGATGGAATCATCTCTAAAAGAAGTCTTGCATCATAATTGACTACCCATATATTATCTAATTGTTGAATATCTATCTGATTTAATAGTTGTTGGGCTGATGGAGTATGTATCTCTATGCCAATATATAATTTATCTCTATTCTGATTTGCTTGATAAAGAATATGCTTACCACTTCCAAAACCAACCTCTATAGAAACTCTTTTTTTAGAAAAATTAATACTTTCAAAATCTTTAATTTTTTTTAAATATTTTGAAGATATTGATCCTTTTGGATTTTTATTTTGAATATTAGAACTTAGGATTTTTAGGTTTAGTCTAGTTGCTATTTGAGATATAGCCTCTTTTAAAAGCTCAACCTTTAATGGTCTTGTAATTTTATCATATTTTATCATATAATTATTATCTGTTTTTTTAAGATGAAGTAAAAATTCTTCATTTTTATAATTAATAGCGAAAAGTTCATCATCACTATTTAAAACTATAGCTCTAAATACTACAATATCATCCAAAGTCTCAATTAGTTGGGTATCAAATTTTTCTACTTTAATATGTGGCATGTTATATAAACCTTTGTTGATTGTTAATTGAGTTAGATTAACTATTTTATCTTTTTTGCTCTTAAAAGCATATAAATTTTATATTTAAAACTTATTTAGAGTAATATATATTATTAAAATTATCAATATACTCTTTTGCTATAGCTTTATCATATATCACTATAGAGTTTTCGTCATTTTTATTATTAGCTTTTTTTGTAAAGTTATATGATCCAGTTATTACAATTTTTTTATCTATGATGATAACTTTACTATGTAGTTTTTTTGGATTTTTATCTAAAACTACAGATATATTATTTTCTTTAAGTACTTTATATTGTGAATATTTTTGATAATTATTTTGAGCTTTATCAAATACACCTTTTATCTTTACACCTCTATTTTGAGCAGATATTAAAGCATCTGTAATTTTTGGATTTGTAAATGCAAAAGCCAAAAAGTTAATAGATTCTTTAGCTTTAGAGATAATATCTATAATTTTATTTTCAAAATTGGTGTCAGGAGAAAAATACACCTCTATTTTATCTGATATGTATGGTTTTAAAATCTCTCTATTATTCTTATATAGTCCATCAAACTTTTTATCATAATATTTTATCACTTTTTTATCTGAGATTTTCAAAAAGTTATCATAATTTCTATAAAATGAATATACAGTATAATTAGCAGAACTTATCCAAAGAATATCTTTATCTATAATTAAAATTTTATTATGCATTAAAGCATATTTATCTCCATCATCTATAACTTTTATCCCTGCATCTCTAAGTCTTGTAAAATATTTTTTGTTTATCATCTTATTATCTGTTATAACTTCAATTTTAATACCTCTATTATGAGCATTAATAAGAGACTGAGTGATATGTTTATTTGTTAGATAATACATTGCCATTTTAATAGATGAGAATGCTTTATCTATATCATTTATAATTTTATTATCAACACCATCTTTATAATATTTACCTGTTATTTTAGAAAAATATGGTTCTACCTTTAGATAAGTATAGGTTTTTGCCTCTATATATGATAAGATTAATACTAAAAATAGAATATATTTAAATTTCGCCACTAAATTCTCTTAATTATTTGATAGTTTTGGTTTTAATATGTTCAACAATAGCAAGTTTAACTTTTTCATATACAAAAGAGTTTTTAAATCCCTCTATTTTCCCACCACTCGCATTTGGATGTCCACCACCATTACCAATCTCTTGTGCCATAATTGAAACATCAAGCTTATCATTACTTCTTAGTGAAAATGAACCACGGCTACTTATATCCATATAAAAGTCATAATCAGGATTATCTAATAAAAATCTATTGCCAATAATTGATGAGCTTCCTATATTATAACCTAAAACACCCTTATAATTTTTATAAAATATTTTAAATCTATCTTTATCTTTACCAAGTAAATCTGTAATATATGACGCAACAAGATTATCTTTTGTATCATTTTTATCATCTGTAAAAAACTCCTTTTTAATAGAGTGAAGATTATCATCTAATAAAATATTTGAATCTTTCTTTGATATTACAGATTGTATTGAATCTATTAAAAATAGTTTAAATGCTCTATCATTATCAGGAAAAACTATCTTATTTATCTCTCTTGAACCAGCTATCATTCCCAAACATACTTTACCTAATTCAAAGAATTTATCATCACTAAGCCATATATCAATAGCATTAATAGTCTTAACCACATCTAAAAGAGTGTTCTCTTCATCAAATTTATACAAATTTTGAAGCCAGTTATATGTAATTAATGTTGCTGATTTTGAACTATCAAGATGATACCATTTATATCTATCAGCAGAGGTTTGACCTGTAGCATGATGATCTAATAATTGAAGTCCAACATCAAGTTCTTTTGCCTCTTTTTCTATCCATGCAGACTCTTTTGGTGTTAAATTTAAATCTGTAATTAGTATCATAATCTCTTGATTAGGATAAAATAATTGACTCTTTTTAATATCATAAATTATCTCTTTTATCCTAGAGGTAACCTCAGGTCCGTAGTTTGCATTATAACAATTAATATTTTTAAAATACTTACTAGTTAAGTATTGACATCCATATCCATCTAAATCAATATGTGAAAGGTGTAATAATTTTATCATTTAAGTATATCTCCTAGTGTTAATTCATATAAAAAACCATCTATCTTAGATTGAAATTTTGCTAAAAAAGGTGATATATAGCATGTTCCTATTGTACCATTTGGACAAGTATCACTATATTGAGTACAATCAAAAATAGCAGGAGCTTTTCCCTCTGCTGCTAAGATAATACTATATATTGTAATTTCATCAACCTTTCTTGCTAAAAAAAATCCACCATGAGCCCCTTTACGAGACTCTAAAATACCATGTTTTGCAAGATTTTGAAGAATTTTTGCCAAAAAACTCTTTGGAATACTTAACTCATTGGCTATCAATTCTGCACCCATTGGTACATTTGAACTTTGTATCTTTCCCAATGATAATAATGCATACTCACTAGCTCTTGTTAATAACATATTAGCCTTTTCTATATTTTAAATAAGATAATTTTACTCTAATTTATATTAGAGTATCTTTTTTTTAAAACCACATCTTTTTTATCATCATAAATAAAGTAATAAGATACAACAAAATAAGTAAATTCTTATGATTCTTACTTGTTATATGATCTTTAAACCATATTCCAATAAAAACTCCGAAGAGTGAAGATATTGCAACAATGAGACCATTTTCTAAATCAATATTATTACTAGTTAATCTTCCTATTAATCCTGCCATTGAAGAAAATACAACAAAAAATAAACCAGCACTAATTGCTTTTTTAATTGGATAGTGTAAAATTCCTGCCAAAATGGGTGTAAGCATAACAGAACCACCTATTCCTAGAGTAATTGCAAATACTCCAATAATAACTCCAATAGTTAGAAGAAGTAGCCAAGAGATAGAATTATTCATAACTTCATCTTTTTTCTCTTTTGAAAAGATTAGTTTAAAAATTGCAAATAGTATTATTAAAAGAAATAGATATTTTAAAATTTCACTTGGGATAAAAGGAGTTAATAAAGAGCCACCAAATCCACCAATAAAACCACCAATACCAATAAAAATACCATCATTAATTTCTAATGAGCCTTTCTTATAATTTAAATAAGAGCCATATACTGATGTGAAAACCATTTGTATAATAGATATTCCAACAGTTGTATTTATATCAAATCCAATAATAAGTAGTAGAGGGACTAAAATCATCCCTCCACCAATTCCAAAGAATCCTGATATAATACCGATAATAACTCCTATTATAATAAGTTCTATTCCCATATTTTACTCTGCTGCGGCATCTCCCATACCCCACATAGGCATAAAAATACCTAAAGCCATAAGTGTAACCAAACAAGCAATAAAGAACATCATAATTGGTTCAATATAAGCTGATAAGTTATCAATTAAATCTGTAAATTCTGCATAATAATAGTTTGTAACTTTTTCTAGCATCAAATCTAATTGTCCACCCATCTCTCCTGCTTTTATCATCTGTATCAACATATTTTCATATATTCCTGTTTCAATAATGGACTCTGTTAGACTCTTTCCTCTACCAATATTTCCATTAATACTACCTAGTTTTTCTTTGAGAATCTCATTATCTACCATCCCTACAGCCGTCTCAAGTGCCTCATTTACGGGAACACCAGACTTTACAAGTTCTCCAAAAATTAGACTATACCTATGCATAGTTGAAAGAAATATAGCTTTACTTACAAGAGGAAATTTAGGGTGAATAAGAATCCTATCCGTACCATACTTCCATCCCTTATTGGTTTTATATAGATACCCATGAGCTTTAATGGAGACAAAAAGAACAATCAAAATCTGCCACATATAAGTTCCCATATAATGTTCTAAAAATAGTAATATTCTAGTTGGTAGAGGTAACTCAGTTTTAAGTGCTTCAAAAATCTCTTTAAACTTAGGAACAACAGCAAGAATCAAGATAGAAAAAGCCACACCCATGGCAATAAGAGTATTTTTTGGTCCCTTCATAGCTTTTTTAAACTTTTTATTATTCTCTAAAATATCTTCTAAGATGGTTGCTAGTTTAGTATATGCTCCTGATATATTACCTGTTTTCTCCCCAAGGTCTGTCATTGCAATTGTAATATTTCCAAATTCATGACGATATTTTTCCATAGATTCAGAAAGACCTTTACCTGAATTAATATCATCACATAAACTTTGATAAATTTTTTTTAATTTTGGATGTTCTGCATGAAGTGCCACCTCTTCAAGAGTATCATTAATTGGTATTCCAGCATCTGTCATAACAGCTATTTGTTTAATAGTTGATACTTTCTGCATTTCTGGAATTTTACCTTCCATTGATTCATTAACAATTTTAATTATATTTTGAAACTTATCTTCAACAGGTGCAGAGGTCTCTTTTGCCCTTACTATAACAGCACCTTTAAACTCTTTTTTTGCTTGAGCAACAGCAGCCATTTTATTAGGTGCTTTAACTACCTCATCACTTTTTGTACCTTTATTGATAATTGTTACATTAAAATATTTCATTATAATCTAGCCACCCTAAATACCTCTTCCACTGTAGATTTTCCTTGTAATGCTTTAGTAATACCATCTCCAAACATAGGGACAAATCCCTCTTTAAATGCTAATTCTGTCATCTCCTCTTTAGATCCACCAGCAGCAATTAATCTTGCAAATACTTCACTTACTTGTAAAACTTCAGAAATCATCTCTCGTCCACTATATCCTGATTGATTACAATCTTTACAACCCTCACCTTTATAAAATTGATAATCTTCAGGAAGATACTCTTTAATCTCATCTAATATCTTTTGACTTAGTGTATCTTTAATTGTACATTTAGAACATAATTTACGCACAAGTCTTTGAGCTTGAATTGCGACTAAAGCACCACTTACAAGATAACGTTCAATTCCCATATCAAGAATTCTTGTAACAGCACTAATTGCATCATTTGTATGAAGTGTAGATAAAACTAAGTGACCAGTAAGAGCTGCTTGAATGGCAATTCTTAATGTCTCTTGATCTCTAATTTCCCCGATCATTATCTTATCAGGATCTTGTCTAAGAATTGATCTTAGTGCATCTGCAAAACTTAATCCTGCTGCTGCATTTACATGAACTTGTTGAATACCATTCATCTGGTACTCAACAGGATCTTCAACTGTAATAATTTTATCTCTTACATCCCTAATAGCATTTAGAGCTCCATAAAGTGTAGTTGTTTTACCACTACCAGTTGGTCCTGTTACCAAAACAATCCCATAAGGTACATCAATACTATCTGTAAACTTTCTAAGATTTGATTCATTCATCCCAGCATCTTCTAGTCTAATCATAACTTTAGATTTATCCAAAATCCTCATAACAATTGATTCACCCCAAAGAGTAGGAAGAGTAGAAACCCTAAAGTCATAAGGGTTCCCTGCTACTACCATAGAGAATCTTCCATCTTGTGGTTTTCTCTTTTCTGCAATATCTAAACTTGATACAAGCTTCATTCTTGAGGATAGTGGAGAAAATATATCTTTATCAAATGTAAATACTTGACTAAGCATACCATCAATTCTACATCTAACAATACAATTTTTCTCAGTTGCTTCAATATGAATATCACTCGCTCTTGATGTAATTGCTTGTCGTAAAATAATATGAATAAGTTTTAAAACAGCGGGAGATTCATCATTATTTTTCTCCTCCATAGATGTATCTTTAAGATCATCTCTAATATTAGTTATAAGCCCTTTAACACTCTCATTAATCTCAAATCTCTGAAGATATTCTGTAATCTGCCTAGGTCTTGCAATCGCAATATTAATTGGTTTTCTAGGAAAAATCCTCTGCATCACATCTTGTGCTTCCATATTCAAAGGATCAGCAAATATAATTGTTATACTAAGATCATCCTCTTCAAGTGGAAGTACACTATATTTTAATAGTTGCTTATATGGTGTTTTTGCAAAAAGTCTCATATCTAAATCAACTTCATCAATATCAATAAATTCCATCTTAAGTTCTTTAGCTACAAGATTTAGAATTCTAGTGATATTCATACCATCAATTTTTTCAAGATGGGATAAGGTAATCACCCCTTCACGAATTTTCTTTGCCAAAAATTCTTCAACAGTCTTAACCTCTAAAAATTTATGTTCAATTAAATTTGCAAAGTTTATATCAAGTCTATTTGGACGATGCCTAACCAAATAAGATATACTATCTTTTTTTAAGATATTCTCTTTTAACATTATCTCAATAAGTTTTTTCATCCAAATTCCTTTTTTATCTAGTTTATTTTATAAAACTATACTATCAATTTCTTCTAAACTCTTCTAACAATTTTCTTGCTCTAAGAGAATTAGTCTTTTTTAGATAAGATTTTAATATATGTATAGCTTTTACCTTTTGACCTCTTGCATTTTTTGCTTTTGCATAAATTAACCAACTCTCTTCTAAATCATCATTTAATTCATTCGCAATAAATGCCCACTCTTCTGCTTTTTTATACTTTTTCTTTTCATAATAAATCCTTGCTAAAAATAGTGCATCTTCTGGATCTTGAGATAAAGAGAATCTTTTTTCAACATCTTTGTACTCTTTACTACTCTTTTTTATATAGATATAGTGCTTCTCATGTCTTTTCTCAATCTCTTCTTCCAAGATTTCATCTTGTGTTTTAACTTTTGGTACTTGAATATCTATAACTGGAGATATTTCACTAAAAAATGGCTCACTAATATTTTCTTCATAAAGAGTATCATTAATCTCAAATATATCATTACTTGTATTTATATCAATAATAGTTTTATTAAAATCTTTAATTATTAAAATATTACTTTTATTCTCATCTATTATAGTAGATATTTTTGGATGAATCTCTAAAGAAATATCTTTTTGTGTAAAATACTCTTTTGATAATTGATTGTATTGATTTATAATAAATTTATCAACTATTATTTTATAATTTATATACAGTCCTATTAAAATAAGATAAAAAATTAATATAAACCATGGTATAGATTGCTTTAATTTATATCTAAACCATTTTTTTTCAAGCTCTTTCATGCTATTCATTTTATATATCCTAATCTTATTGCAGCCATTTCAATAAATTTTTTTGAAAACTTTTTATCATTAATTTTATACTTTTTATCTAAATCATAATATTCATAAATCTCAAATGTTTTAAACATCATCTTGTTACACTCTCTAAAATTACCTTTTGTAAGATTATATATAAGATTAATATGTTTACTTTTTATTGTATCTGCTATATCAAATAGATTATGTTTTAATAATTTCTTATGAATATATCTTTTAAGCTCCTCTTTATTAACATTTACAAGTTCTATAGTCTCCCATATTCTTGTTTTAAAATGTTCTTTTGCTATCAACTCTTCATTATCTGTTTTATGCATAGAGATAACAAATTTTATTGCTCTAGTATCAGAGAGAACTCTTATCTTTTCAAGCATATTAGAATCATACATCTGTGCTTCATCTAATAAAATGATAACTTCTCTTTTTCCTTGAATACTTTTACAATAATCTATTAAAGTGGTAAAATTTACTTCTGTATTCTTTGGAAGATCTTTAAGAGTTACAACTTTAAAAAACTTCCTAAAAAACTCCCTTTGATCAAGAGAAGGAGCATCAAAATAGTGTATCTCTTTTTGATACTTAAGATTTTGATATATACGATTTAATAAAATACTTTTACCAGTTCCTGGTCTTCCAAAAAGTAGAATCATCTTAAGAGGTCTACTAACACTATCATATATTAGATTATATGAATACTCAGCAGAGTCTAACTCTATATATTCATCAATATCTATTGAATCAATAAATATATTTTTTGCCTTATTATATCTACTCATATCTAAGTTTTTTATACCCTAAATCTTTAAGAGATATATCTCTTGAACTTTTGATAATATGTGGAGTTATTATAATTACCAACTCTTCAACCTTTTCTATTTTTTCTTCTCTTTTAAACATATACTCTAATAAAGGCAAATCTCCCAAAAGTGGAACTTTGCTAACTTTAAAACCATTTTTTGTAGATATTAAACCACCTAATACAGCATGATGACCATTTTTTACAGTAATTACAGATGCTATTTGTCTTCTTATTAAATCGGGTGGTATAGTTCTTACAACTCCAGAATCAGAAGATACACTTGAAGCTGTATCCGTAATGGAAGGATTAATCTTAAGAGTTACCATACCATTAGAAGATATTTCAGGAGTAATATCAAGTAATATCCCTGCAAAAACAGAACTAACAACTTCACCTTCTGCTGCGGTGGCTGCTCCACCAGCGGATGCGGTAGAGCTTGATTTGATTTTATAAAATAATTCTTTACCTACACTAATAAGAGCAGGTTGATTATTAAGTGTCAGGACTCTTGGACTTGATATAGATTTCACATCTCCTTGTGTTCCCAAAAATCTAACTAAATCCGTAATTTTTGCAGAACTACCAGCTTCAAAGATAGCTCCCCTAGAAGGAACAGAATCAAGTGCAAATTCTGTGCTAGTAAATGGAAAGTCTCCACCTCCATCACCTGTAGCTCTCTCATAAGTAGCAACATTATCTCGTGTCATCATCATTCCACTTAAAGTAAAATTTTGAAGTCCATATATTTGATTCCAATCAATACCTGTTGTTTTACTATTATCAAACTCTACGCTAAGAATTCTGACATCTATAAGTACTTGTGATTTTATCTGCTTAGTTAGAGTTTTAATATATTTAGATACTCTTTGAATTTGTCTTACCGTTCCTGTTACCGTAATCATCCCAGCTGTTGGATTTATAATTGGAGCAACAGGGTTATATTCCCATTCCTTACCATCAGGTCCAGTCCATTTATCATCACCATTTTTAATATAGTGAGTAGTTCCATCCCCAGCACCAATCAAAACTCTTTGAATCTCTTTTTGTATTCTATCCCAAAAATCAAAACTATCTTCACTATCAATAGATACACCTGTTTCTGAACCACTACTTCCACTAGAACCTCCAGATTCACCACCACTCTCACCTGCCCCACCATTAGATGCAATTGTTACATTTGCTTTACTTGTACCTGTTCTTTTTCCTGCTATATAATGAATTCTAAATGTTTTTGTGGTTAGATATGATATTGTTAATTTATTTCCTCTAAGAGTATATATTAAATCATTTTCAGAAAGTATTATATCTAGGAAACCGTTAAGTGTAGAGTTATTTAATTTTATATAATATAATCGTTTGTTTAATCTTTTTTTAGCTGCATCATCTTTTACAATTATTGTTAATCCACATGAATCGGCTAAATTTTCTATAGCATCTGCAATAGTAAGCTTACTATCCATTGTTGCTGTAAACAATTTTGTATTACACTCTGTAGCACTTGAGATACTGGGTATCATCATTATTACAGCCAATGATATAAAAACCTTACTCCTTAATCTTTCTATTATATTCATATCTATTCTCCTTGGAATTTTATATTATTTTTTTTCTTATAAACAAAAAGTTTTTTTGTATCATTGTTATCTCTTTTTAATGTAACAACTCCATTCTCCACATATGTAATATTATAATCACCAACCATATCTCCAATTTTCATCCATTTTCCATTTATACTAACTTTATTATTTAATATTCCATCAAGTTCTACGTTTAACTCAACTCTTTTTGGCTTAAAAATAACTGTGGTTGTTTTATTTGCATCTTTTGTAACTGTAATAAATGGATTTTCTGTATAAGATAATTGTTTCATATCAACACCAACTCTAGGTGCTCTAATCTTATTTACCATCATTTTAATATCCTCTACAGATACACTACCTGCTATTAATAAATCTGATAAAAAAAAGCTAATAATCATTAATAATCTCTTTATAAATCTTTTCATTAATGATTAATCCCCCATACAGATATATTAATATCAGCTAACGCATCAGCCGAATCAGTATCAGAATATATATGAGAACTATAAACATCTGTTACTAGTACATTTTGTTCTAATTGGTTAATAAACCTAACTATACCGTTATAATCCCCTTTACAACCAACGCCGACCTTTAGTACATGACCAAAACTACCATTATTATCTACATATGTATTTGTAATATTTTTAATTATTACATCATTTTCATAAGCCTTTGAGCTTATTGAATCTATAAATTTAGACCAACTCCGTTTATTAAATAACATATCAGACAACTGCTCTAAATTTATATTTACAAACTTAATTTTTGCTTTTAGATTACTAATTTCACTGTTACTACTCGTTATCTCCCTATTTTGCTCTTTGACTTTAAAATCTTGATCTCCATCAATAGAAGAGATAGAGTCCAAATACTCTTTTTGTACAATAATACTTTTTTTAATAATTTTCTTATTTTCATTAGTTACATTATATTCTTCTTGTGAGTATGGTAAAAAAACCATATAAGCAACGAATGCTATTGTACCAGCTACTCCAACAATTATCATATAACTTTCACTAACATTTTTAGCTGAGAAAAAGTTATCAAGCTCTTCCATCTTATCTGCAAAGAATTTCATTTTAATTTAACCTCTAATATACCTGTATAATAACCTGTATCTGGGTTTTTTTGAATCTCAGCAATATCTATCTCTTTTATTTTTTTAAAATATTTTTCAGATATACTCTTTATAAGCCTAGTAATATTTTTACTATTTTCACTAATTAAAGATATTCGGTATTCATCATCAACACTTATAATACTATCTGTTCTAACATCATACTTTTTAAGATCACCAGCAAAACGATATAAAGATTCTGATTTTAATTTATAATTTACTTTTTTATCAAAAATAGCACTTAAAGTTTTAATTTTTGAATTATAAGTAATATCAAGTTCATTTATCTCTTTATCTAGTTTTTGAATTTTAAGTGTTTTCTCTTTAATAATCTTTTTATATTTAGTTGCCAATGCTGTAAGCTGTTGCTCTTTATCTTCTAAAAGATAAATCTCTCCCTTATTTAGATATGAACCAACAAGATATGTTGAGGGCCATGCAATTCCAACAATACTAGCAATAGTTGTGGAGATTATAAATTGACCACCTGGACGCATTGCAAAAGGTGGTGGACGTTTAAATTGAGTTAGATTTACAGACGCATTCATCCCATTTTGATAATCAACAGAAGATAATGCCATTAAACATTGAAATTGATCAAGGTACCATTCGCTAGAGACAAACTCATAATCAAAATTTAACTCACTAAGAATTTGACCTAAATATGTTTGGCTATATTCATCAAGTCCTGCAATTGGTCCAAATTCACTACCAATATATACTTTATCTATAGCTTTAAAATCAAAAGCTCTTTTTACATAGATTAAAATATCATTGATACCAATAAATACCTCTCCAAAAATTTTCATAAGATCTTTTTGATAATCTAAGTTAGAACTCTTAAGACCCTCTTCTCCTAAAATCTTATAAAATTCATCTTCATCCACCTTTTCTCCAGGAAGCTCAAGATATTTTTCATATATTCTAACTAAAGAGTGTTCAATTGATTTAGAGTACAGATACTCTCCATCTTTATATATAACTACAACTGTATCAAATCTTGTAAAATATGTAAAACAATCAATTCCAACATTATGTAAAATTTTATTATTATATAAAGCTTCATACAGAAGAGGAGCAGGAAGGATAAAGTCTAAAAATTTTGTTTCTGTTATAGTGTCTTTAAATCTATTAATTAAAGTATCTATCTCTGATATAAATACATGAAATTGTCTACTACCATCTCGTGCAATAGTCTCTGTATAACTTATGTTATAAGTAAGCGCTTGATCTAACCCTAGTTCCTCATAAGCTTTAAGCTCAATAGTATCAGTTATATCTTCATCTTCAATAGAGCTATTAATCTCAATAATAGATGTAATTAAATCTTTATTAGTAACATAGGCTGTTACATAATTAGCAGTATTATAAATAGGTTTTTTTAAAATAGATATTTTATTATCTTTAAATTTATAATACCGTAGAGAGTAAGCATCTATACTTACAATAGCTTTATATTTAGAATTAAGTTTATTTTTGCTATGAGTTTCTTTGGTTTTTTCTTTTTTCTTAAACATAGTTTTATGATTCCTTCTACAACTAATTCTATTGTATATATTTTAATATTAATAATAGCTTATAAGCTATTATTAATAAAAAATTATATTGATACTGTAAATTAAAGTATGTATCCTAATTCTTCAAGAGAATCTCTATTTTTACTCCAACCTTTTTTTACTGAAACAAAAAGATTAAGATAGATTTTTTTTCCTGAAAAGTTTTCTAATACTATTCTTGCTATTTTACCAACTCTTTTTATAGTTTCACCTTGATTTCCAACAATTATACCTTTTTGAGTATCTTTTTCTACGACAATAGTTGCCCAAATTCTATCAATACTATCATTTTCTTCAATTTTATCAATTATAACATCACTTTCATAAGGTATCTCATCGCTTAAATTTTCAAAAATTGACTCACGAATTAATTCTCTATATATTGAGCGAATATGTTCTGTCGTCATAAGTTCAGTATCATATAAAAATGGTGATTTTGGTAGATATTTACTAATCTCATCTAACAATTGTTTTTTACCAATTTTTCTATTTACAGAAAATGGAATAATAGCTTCAAAATGCTCTTGGAATTTCTGATATTTACCTAAAGCTTCTAATATATCACTATGCTTTACATGATCTATTTTTGTCAAAAGTACAATATGTTTTGTATTTTTTGCCTGATTTAATTTTAAGAATTTTTCATATTCATCAGTTTTATCAGTTACAGGAGCTAGAAATATAATTAAATCACTATCTCCCATCGCTTTTAAAGCTTCATCTAGCATAAATTGATTTAAAAGTCTCTCTTTTTTATGAATTCCAGGAGTATCTACAAATATTATTTGAGTATCATTATGCATCATAATAATATTCATCCGTTTTCTTGTAGCTTGTGCTTTTTTAGAGACCATTGCTAGTCTCTCTCCCACTATATAATTAAGGAGTGTACTTTTCCCTGCATTTGGTCGTCCAACAACTGCCACAAAACCTGCTTTTGAATTTTCTTGATTTACCATTATAATATATATCTTGTTGCATCTTCATCTTCAACAATATCATCAATCTTATCAGTTACTAATTTTTCATCAATATTGATATTATCTCCACTATGCTCATCAGCAGTAAAGCTAATCTCTTCTATTACTTTTTCCATCACTGTATGAAGTCTTCTTGCACCTATATCCTCACTTTTATCATTTGCAATAAATGAATATTTAGCTATAGATTTTAATGCCTCTTCTTCAAAAGTTAATTCTACTCCCTCTACATTAAGAAGTGCTTGGTACTGTTTCATTAATGAGTTCTCTGGTTCTGTTAAAATTCTATAAAGAGCCTCTTCATCTAATCCATTTAATTCCACTCTTAGTGGAAATCTACCTTGAAGCTCTGGGATTAAATCACTCGGCTTACTAATATGAAACGCTCCAGCTGCAATAAATAGTATATGATCTGTTTTGACCATCCCTAGTTTTGTATGAACATTTGAACCCTCAACTATTGGAAGTAGATCTCTTTGAACCCCTTCTTTACTTGGATCTTGTCTATTTGAAGAGCTTGAAACTGCAATTTTATCAACTTCATCAAGAAAAACAATTCCACCTTTTTCAACTTTTTCATGAGCTTTCTTCTTAAGAGATTCTTCATCTAAGAGATTATTGCTAGCTTCAATTGCTAAGATAGATTTTGCCTCTTTAACTGTAACCTCTTTTTGCTCAGATTTTTTATTTAATCCACCCAAAACTTTAGCTATAGATTCTTGAACATTTGCCATTTGACTAGGCATTCCACTATCATCAAAATTTATACTTTCAGGCTGAATATCAACTTTTATTTTAAGGTGATCTAATTTCCCATCTTCAAACCTTTTTTGCATTTTGGCAAAAGAGTTTTCATAATCAGATTTTTTCTCTTCACTTGCACCACTTGGAAGAGGAGGAAGAAGTTGTTCTATAATTTTATTCTCTATATATGCTTCAATTTTATCCACATTATTTTTATTCTCTTCCTCTTTTACCAAAGCTAAACTTATATTTGCCAAATCTCTTATCATAGATTCAACATCTCGTCCAACATATCCAACTTCAGTATATTTACTAGCCTCTATTTTAATAAATGGTAAATTCATCATAGTTGCTAATCTTCTAGCAATCTCTGTTTTACCAACACCAGTACTACCTATCATCAATATATTCTTAGGAATTATATCTTTTTGAATTTCACTAGGTAATTGCATTCTTCTATATCTATTTCTTAATGCTACTGCTATTGTTTTTTTTGCCTCTTTTTGACCTATCACATATTTATCTAAGTATGCTACTATCTCTTTTGGTGTTAAACTATCCAACACTCGTTCCTTTAAAGTTCTAAAATTTTTATATTTTGATTTGTATATATACACAAATCTCCAGCTATCATTAATGATTCTGTAACCAATTCTACTGGTTCTAATGATGAATGTTTTGCCAATGCTCTTGCAGATGATAATGCAAATGTTCCACCACTTCCAATTGCTGCAATCTGTCCATCTTCTGGTTCAACAACATCACCAGTTCCTGTTAAAATATAGATATGATCACGGTTTAAAACTATCATCATAGCTTCAAGTTGTCTAAGGTGCTTATCTGATCTCCATTTTTTAGAAAATTCTATAACAGAACGAAATATATCACCCTTTTTTTCATTTAGAATATTTTCAAACATATCAAAAAGATTAAAAGCATCTGCCGTGCTTCCTGCAAATCCTGCCAATATCTTACCATTACTAAGAGTTCTAATTTTTCTTGCATTACCCTTTAGTACACTATTTCCAAAAGTAACCTGCCCATCTCCACCAATTACAGCTTTGTCCTTACTTCTATACGCAAGTATCGTTGTAGCATCAAACACTTATATACCTACTATCTCTACATTTAAAATAGCATGAATACCATGACCTAATTTTACATCAATATTATGAGTACCTGTTGTTTTAATAGCTCTTTTCATATCCATATTTTTTTTATCAATCTCAATACCATAATTAGCTTTTATTGTTTTTGCAATCTCATCTTTGCTCACAGAACCTTGAATTCCAACAGGAGCTGATTTTTTCTTGATTAAAATAGTTAATCCCTCTAATTTATCTTTATAAGTATTAAATTTCTCTATCTCATCAGCTTTATCTTGCTTTTTTTTCTCATCTTCTATTTTCCAATCTTCAATCACTTCTGTTGTTGCAATCTTAGCAAATCCTTTTCTAACAAGAAAATTATGACCATAACCATCTTTAACCTCTTTAATCTCTCCTGCTTTTCCAAGAGCTTTAACATCTTTTATTAGTAATACTTTCATTTTTTATCCTTTGTCAAATTCTATTACGCTTATTTTATCTAAAAAATCTTTAATGTCCATATATATTAAGCATTACACCCTTTAAAATCCCTCTATCATCAGCACTTTCATCCGAAACTTCTACTCTCCAAGCTCCTCTGCTTGACTCTCCTGTCATTAATGCCGTAGAAAATCTAAAGCCACTACTCATCCAATCAGTGGTTGTAGAGTAATAAGTTGATTTTCCTGATATTGGATTTACATCAATAAGCGTACTTCTTGTTCCACTAGGAGATATAAGAACTATTTTTAAATCTGATGCAAAAACATGATTACTTTTAACTGTAACCTCAACCCATTCTATTATTGCTTGACTTGTAATATTGATATTAACACCAATAGGATTCTTATTATCCGGTATATTTATATTTGTATTTATCATTTTTTGAAAATTTCTTTCTCTTGATAAAACTTTATATCCATGTGAACACTCATCAATCATACCTTGTGGATTTATAAGACCAAAACCATAATCGTTACTATGTTTTAATCCAGCGTCATTTTCTATCCAACTACTATTAGAAGAATCAATCTGTTTTGCATTATTAGCCAATAAATATCTAACATCACGCCAAGTAAGATTAGGACAAGCTTCTAAAACTAATCCAATAGAAGCTGATACCATAGGTGCTGCTGCACTTGTTCCAGTAAAGTCGTAAGTATATTCTTGATTATAATCTGCATCCCAAGTTGTTTGAGTATCTCTATTTCCTGAGTTTACAGATGTACCAGGAATTGTAGTTGTAGCAATCGTTGGAGTTATTGTAAAATCTTCTCCTCCATAAGCAGAGACCAATAAGTTTGCACCAGGAGTTGAATATGATGTTACTCTATCGTTAAAATTTAGTGATGCAGTAACAATTGGAAATCTACTACTTGCCACATATTGCAAATTTGCATCTCCATGTTCTCTTCTGCTATTTCCTGATGCAAAAACATAAATTCTACCTTTATTATTTCGTAAAAATTGGCTACCCCTTTTCATATACTCTTCTAAAATCGTATCTGTATCAAAATCAGATCCCCAACTATTATTAGAGATAGCTATCTCATTTGCACCAACTCCACTTACCCAACTTTTATCTAATTGATAATATTTTTTATTTATCAACCAGTTACTACTCGCAATTTTTGCAAATGGGATAATACCACGAACTCCTTGACCATTAAAAGCTCTTGCAGCAATTACTCCTGCCACCTTAGTTCCATGAGGATCTGTTGGTACTCTAAGTGAACCACTATTGTCTCCACTATAAGATCTATATCTATCTATATTTTCAATTAAATCAGGATGAGTTGGATATACTCCACTATCAACAACTTGTATAATTATATTATTCCCATTATTATATCCCATATACCTAGAGTATATATTCAATAAATTTAAATCATTTCCATTTATATTAACTTTTGTACCATTATGTGTGGTATGGTTTTGAGAATATATATACCATTGCATATCAAAAAATGTATCACCATTTTGACCATCACTATCTAATCCATCTGAGATATTATTACCATTTTCGTCACTATTATAAGGATTCATACCAAGTTCTTCTTCTATAATATTTGGGATAAAATCATTATCAGTATCATATAAATTTGATTTAATTTTACTATTATAAGGTTGATTATCTATAGAATCTAAATCTGCTACTGATGAACATGAAGAGAGAAAAAAGCATAATAGTGTACCACCTAAGGTATAACTCTTACTGTTAGTCATATTGAGTCCCTATTAAAGTAAACATATCTAATCTTAAATATAATATAAATTTTGATTGTTAAACTAGAAGATTTACTAAAGTAAATAGTAATTATTTACTTTAGTAAAGCTAAGATAATACTAACCCACAACAATTGTGGGTTAATATATTTATCTAATAACCTCAAATGGGTTTTCTACTACATTTTTTCTATCTATAATATATGGAATAAGTGCAGTTTGTCTTGCTCTTTTAATAGCAATAGTTACTATATCTTGATGTCTTTTACAGTTTCCTGTTAATCTTCTTGGCATAATTTTAAATCTTTCACTAAGACTATGCTTAAGTTGATATAAATCTTTATAATCTATAAAATCAATTTTTGCTTCACAATATTTACAAAATCTTTTTTTAAACTTTCTTTTTTCTGACATTTTTCGCTCCTAAAACGGTATTTCATCTTCAGAGATATCTATCTCTGGGATTTTTTGTGGCTCTTGCATCTGATTAGCTTGAGGTTGTTGCTGTTGTTGTTGGTATTGATTATTTTGGTTATTTTGGTTATTGTTATTATTATAGCCTTGATAATTATTTGCTTGTTGCTGATATTGACTGTTTTGATTTTGCTGTGGAGCTTGTTGATTACCATATCCACCCTGTTGAGGCTGTTGGCTCGGATTATCTCCCTTGCTATCTAACATTTTCATATTTTCAGCTATAACTTCGTGCTTACTTCTTTTTGAACCATCTTGTGCTGTCCATTGTTGCAAAGATAAACGACCTTCAACCAAAACTTTTGAACCCTTTCTTAGATACTGATTAACAACCTCTGCTGTTCTTCCAAAAAAAGTAATATCAACAAACATCACTTCCTCTTTTTGCTCACCAGTTTGAGACTTCCATTTTCTATTTGTTGCCAAACCTGTTTTACCAATAGCTGTGCCACTTCCTGAATATGTTAATTCTAAATCTCTTGTTAAATTTCCTACCAATATCACTTTATTATACATGGGGTTCCCTCAATACTTTTATTTATCTGTTGTTGCTTCTTCTGTAGAAGGTGCTTCTGCTTCAACTACTGGAGTTTCTGCTACAACTGGAGTTTCTTCTTCTACAACAGCTACTTTTATCTCTTTTGCAACTTCTTTAGCTGATGCTTCTGATACCATTTTATTAAACTGTGTCATCTCTTTTGTATTTGTATATTTAACAGTTAAAAATTTAATTACATTCTCATTAATTTTAAGATTTCTTTCAATCTCATTAATAATAGCACCTTCACCTTTATAAAAAAGTACTGTATAATACCCTCTACTGTTTTTTTGTACTGGATACGCTAATTTTTTCATACCCATCTCATTAGTTGCTACAATTTCGGCATTTTGCCCTTCTACTACTGCAACAATTTTTGCAATTTCTGATTTAATCTCTTCTTCTGTTAGTGCAGGTTGTACTACAAACAGTGTTTCATAACAAGTCATTTAGTTCCTTTTGGTTTTATAGCCTAAGCTTTAATAAATATATCTATTATCCAACTTTAAGCAAGAATTTTTTGGAATATTGATTTTATCAAAAAAATACTTAAGGTATGATAAAATTATAAAAAGTAAAAATTTAATGGCTGATGAATTAGGTAAATTTGAAAAGTTTCCTTGACATTTCCTTCAAAGGGCAACCACAAGAGATTACCCTCTTACAAGATGTTATTCCGTAGGGGTTTATCATCCCCCCCCACCAATACTGATTAAATAAGGATTATTATGCTTTTGGTTTTGGACACGGTGCTTTAGCTCCGTATATTAAGGAGAGGCTAAAGCCATCTCATCCGAAAAAAAGCTTAATTCATTGGCATTGCCCTAAAGTTTGGTCTTAATTTACCTCTATTCCTAAGAGATTTTTAAAATTATTTGTTGTTATATGGCTTCGACTAAGGTTTGATTTTTAGTTTTGTTATACGATATTGGTCGTATTAGCGTACTTGATTCTTTTCCATTTTGAGATATTTGCATTTTTAAATTTATTAGACCATTTGAGGTTGTAATTTTTTTATCAATCAAAATATCTTCTTTTAGCTCTTTTTCTACTAAGGCTTTATACTTTTTAACAAACGCCTTTTTAACAAACATCTCTTGTAATATATATTGAGCATATCCATTTTTAGCCACAAGTATAAGTCCTGATGTCTCTGCATCTATTCGGTGTACTAAGTTGGCTTCGTCTCCAAATTGGTATCGTATTTCATCTAAAAGTGTGTATTGTGTAGAGCGTACAACTGGGTGGACAAGCAGACCTGATGGTTTATCAAAAAGTGCAAAATGTTGAGTTTGAAAGAGTGGTTTTAGCCCTTTTGTTATAGCTTCAAAGATTATAACTTCTATGTAGCCAGATTTCAAAACTTTACCTTTTTGTAAACGCCTATTTTTATGGTCAATTATTCTACCCTTTTGCAAAAGTTTATGGGCTAGTGTTTGCGATAATTTTACAACATCAACCAAAAAATCTTCTGCTTTTTCACCTTCTACTACGGCATATTTTTTAAGTATATATGGCAATAAAAATCCTTAATATAAAATTTAAGATATTATACAATGAGTTAATTTAATCACTGATGTTACGCATATTTAAATTATTTTTAAAATTCAAGGGCAATCCCTCGGTTGCCCTTTGGAAGTTATTTATATTTTAATCCTTAACTCTTTACCATGAACCTCCACCACCTCCTCCACTTCCTCCACCAGAAAAGCCACCTCCACCACTACTACTATAACTACTACCTGATGATGGTTGAGCTTGAGCATGAAAGCTCCTTGAAATATCATTTGAAATATTAGAAATTCGATTAAAGTCTCCATAATACCAATTTGGTTGATCTATTTTTAATGAATCATAAAAAGATATCCAATGTTTTGTATGTCCTAATAAGATTGCATAAGGTAAATATTTTTCAAGATATAAAGGGTCTTCTTTTAACCTTCTTTTAATCTCATCCTCTTTGACTTTTGATATAAATTCAGATAATCCATCAAGATGATTTTTTATCATTGCTCCACTTCTTGTATATCTACCAATATTTTTATATATATACATAGTTGTTATTGCTATAACTAAGCCAAGTATTAAAGGTGTATGTAATAAATCAGAAAATATAAGGTTTGTATAAAATCCCAAAAATATTATTTGAGAAAATATAGCAAAGATTATAGCAAATATTTTAGAAGGTATATGATTACTAGAAAACCAAGTAACTAGAGAAACCGTTATAAATACTAAGTTCATTAAAGAAATAATAGTAGTATCTTCTCCCACTATCGTTATAGATGTAAAAAAAGATATAATCATAAGAGGTGTAGATAAAAGAAATATTCTACCCAAAAAACTTTCTCTTCTTTTTTTAGGATTTGTTTGCATATAATTTTTATTATAAGACCATTCATATAAATTTTCATTAAGATTTTTAAACTTTTGTGCTAATGCAGTAGCCTCTGAATTTGATTTTTGTTTAAATTCAAAGCTTGTAGTTCCATAGACAAATAGGATATTATTTAATAGATATTTCATATCATCAGTTAGATTTTTTGTATCTTTTTCTAGTTTCAATACTGATGTTGTTTGCCCTGTTTTGCTAATAGTTAAATATCCTTGTTGTGCTAATTCAATAATTGCTGGAGTAAAATCTTTATCATTTGCAAATTTATCATATAACAGACCTGATTGTAAAATTGATAAATCTTTTGGAGAATCATATCTTGGATATACAGACCTAGCAAATTTATTAGAAGCAAATCTATTAAAATATTTATAATTAAACATAGCAATAATAAATATTGCTAACCAATGCCATATACCAATAAATCCTTCAAACAGAGTTTTTCCTTGATTTGATATACCACTTTGTTCAAGGCTATTTATAGGATATAAAATATCAACTGTTAGTCCAGCACGAGCTGATAAGTGTGCAATAGAGACTTCAAAACTATTTTGATTTAACCATTTAACTTTGGCATGGGTTGTGGTACTTCCAAAACCTCCAGAAAATGTATTGATAATCGTATTGCTTTTAGATAAAGATTGTGGAAGATGAATTACAGCTTTTATATTTTTAATAGGATATTTCCATTGGTTACCAATTAAATTCCAACTTGTAACATCATATTTCTCATCTCTATTTAAAACACCCAACTCCACACTATAATCTATTTGATAGTGATGAGTAGATGTTATCTTCTTATTTTTATCACCTATTTTAATTCTAGTATTTTTACCACTTACATTACTAGTTACTTTTTCTTTTATATAGTTAGCATCTTGAAAATCTTGATATACTTCAAAATCATATAATCCAATATCTCTATTAAAATTATTAAGTTTAATTGTATAAGGAATATCACGATATATACCATGTCTAAGCTGTGAACCAAAATCATATAATAGATTTTCACTAACTCTAAGCTCTCCTGATTGAAGCAACTTAAAATCAATATCATATTTCTTAATACTTTCAGCATTTAAAAATATTGAAAAAAATATGAAAGATATAGCTATAAAATATTTTATTTTTTTATTCATAGAACTCTCCGTATATAAAGTTTAATTTTTCATTATATCATAATAAATCTAAAGAAAATATAGATATAATATTTAAAAATTAGGAGAGAATATGGCAATAGTACTTATACCAATAGCAACAGGATTTGAAGAGATAGAAGCAGTAAGTTTGATTGATATTTTAAGAAGAGCAGAGATTAAAGTAATTGTAGCATCAGTAAAAGAAAATTTGCAGGTTCAAGGTGCAAATGGAATTATGATAGTTGCAGATAGAGTGATGGATGGAATAACTAGCAATGATATAGATATGATACTTCTTCCTGGTGGTTGGGGTGGCACGGATATATTAGCAAAAGATGATAAAGTACAAAATTTATTAAAAGATATGAATAGTAAAGGTAAAGATATTAGTGCTATATGTGCGGCACCTTATGCGTTAGATAAAGCAGGAGTTTTAGCAAATAATTTTACATGTTATCCCTCTGTTGAAGATAAAATTGATAGTAATGGTTACAACTCAACTGATAAAGTGGTAGAAGATGGGAATATAATCACATCACAAGGACCTGGGACTGCAATATGTTTAGGACTATATATTGTAAAAAAATATCAAGGAGAAGAGCAGTATCAAGCATTAAAAGAAGGGTTATTAGCTAATTTTTGTAAATAGAGGAAGCATCAATTTTAGTTCTTTATAATATTTTAAAACTATTTAGATATAATGACGCTCTAAAATTGTCTGTATCAGAATGTACAGACTATTTATTAAATATATATCGAAAGGGACAAACTATAATGAGAAAAGATATACACCCAGATTCTAAAGATTGTCAGGTAAGCTGTGCATGTGGAAACATATTTGTAATTCAGACAAATAAAGAAAAAATGACTGTGGATATTTGTAATGAATGTCATCCATTTTTTACTGGTTCTGAGAAAATTGTTGATGCGGCAGGTCGTGTTGATAAATTTAAGAAAAAATATAAATTATCTTAATTTATATTTATATAGTACCTTTCTTGGTACTATAGAATTATAGTGTTATAAAAAAGAGATATTAATGCTAACATTTGTACCAACCCCAATTGGAAATCCCCAAGATATTACTATTCGTGCTATAAAGCTTTTTGAAGAAGCTGAACTTATTTTATGCGAAGATACAAGAGAAACTAAAAGATTACTTAGACTGCTTGAATCAAGATTTAATCTTAAATATCCTAATGTAGATTTTATATCATTTAATGAACATAATGGTCAAGATAGACTATTAGAAATATCAGATAAGTTAACAGATTTAAAAGTTATTTATGTTTCGGATGCTGGTATGCCAGTTATCTCAGACCCAGGTGAAATATTAGTTGAACATTGTCAAGAAAACGATATTAAATATGATGTTCTCCCTGGTGCAAATGCACTAACAACAGCTTATGCAGCTAGTGGATTTAAAGAGGGTGAATTTACATTTTTTGCATTTTTACCACATAAAGGGACAAATAGAAGAGATGCTCTTATTAAAGCCTTAAATTCTAAAACAAATGCAATCCTTTATGAATCTCCTCATAGATTATTAAAACTTTTAACTGAAATTGTTGAGATAGATGAAACTAGAGAACTGTTTTTAGCAAAAGAGCTTACTAAGAAATTTCAAACATATTATAGGAATAATGCAAAATACTTATTAGAAGAGTTTCAATCTATAAATATAAGAGGTGAGTGGGTTGTTATTATTAGAGCAAAAGATGAGGAACAAAAAGTCTTGGTATATGATGATATTATTAATTTTGATATTCCCCCAAAAATAAAAGCAAAACTTTTATCACGATTAACTGGAAAGAGTATTAAAGAATTATATAATAAACTTATTCAAAAATAGACTATATATACAGCAAAATTTTGATAAAATATCTTTATGATAATATATGGAAAACAAGTATGCCTCTACGCACTAAGTAAGCATGAAAATAAAATAAAAACGATTTTTTTATCAAAACAAGGTATTCTTCCTCAAGATATTTTTGATAAATATAGACCAAAAATAAAATTTTTAGAGAATAAATGGGCTCAAGCAAAAAGTAAGGGTGGAAATCATCAGGGTATTTTGATTGAAATAGATGAATTTCAACAAAGTAATTTTGAAGATATAAAGTATGGTAAATTTATAGTTATTTTAGATAGTTTAACTGATGTTGGAAATATTGGTGCTATTGTAAGAACTGCTTATGCTCTTGGTGTTGATGCTATCATTGCTTCTGGAGTAAAACAGTTGAATTATGGAGCAATTACAAGGACTAGTTCTGGAGCTTTATTAGATATGCCTTTTATGTTATCTAAAAATATATTAGATGATTTAAATGAACTTTCTCAAATTGGTTTTAAAAGTTATGGTGCTTCAAGTAATGGAGTAGATATAAAAGAGTGTGAATGTGCAGATAAAAAACTTTTAGTCTTAGGTTCAGAGGGTGATGGTCTCTCTAAAAAAGTAAAAACAAAAATAGATAATTTTGTATCTATAAAAATGAAAAGAGAGTTTGACTCTTTAAATGTTAGTGTTGCAGGAGCAATTTTAATTGATAGGATAGGTAATGCAAGAAGAGAATAACAAAGATAGTAGTATTAAAAGTGTTATTGATATAATAAATAGTTATGGTATTAATAGTGTTTCAACTAAAACCAATATCTCATTAGAGAGTTTAAAAAAATTTGTAGAGGGTGACTATATAGGTTTTACTAAGATAAAAACTATAGGTTTTGTAACTATTTTAGAGAGAGAATATGATATTGATTTAACTGATCTAAAAAGTAATATAAGAGAAGAGTTTAATGTAAATAAGAGCCTTTCAGAATATCAAACACTTCTTTGTGAGCCACTAGAAGATAGCTCTTTAAATAATAGTTCATCAAATTTATTCTCTTGGATTATAGTATTTAGTCTTATATATGGTGCATGGTATATATATGAAAACTATTATAAGAAGAATTTTAATCAATTCTCTGAGCTAGAACCATTCTTTAATATAGAAAAAAATATATCTACTACTATTTTAAATAAAAGTGTATTACCAATTGTAGAGAGTAATATAACATTAACGGTTGATAAAGTTGAAGATAAAAAAAAGAGTATTGAGATAGAGTTAAATAGTTCTATTTCTGAAGTGGTAGATGATAAGGTAGATGATAAGAATCTAAGTGATATAAACTTAACAGAGACTATAACTCCTCTTGTTGTTGAAAATATTAGAGAGAGTATTGAGCTAATCCCTCATAAAAAAATGTGGTTTGGTTTTATAAATACAACAAAAAAATGGCATAGATCATATAAAAGAACACAAAGCTATACTTTTGATGTAAAAAATAGTAACTGGCTTTTAATGACAAGAGATGCAAATTTTGATTTTAATGATAATAATATAACTACAAGTTACGAAGTTAAAAATACAATCTATTTTAAAATTGATAAAGATGGTGTAGCCGAAGTTACTAAAAAAGAGTATAAATCTTTAGGTGGATACAGAGTTTGGTAAAAGATAAAAGAGATTAAAAAAGGATATATATAATGTTTGATGAGATACAGTTTGATAAAATAAATAGATTGCCAAAATATATTTTTGCACAAATAAATGATTTAAAAATGTCTGCAAGAAGATCGGGAGAGGATATTATAGATTTTTCTATGGGAAATCCTGATGCACCAACTCCTGCACCGATTATTAATAAATTATGTGAAACAGCAAATAGAAATAAAACTCATGGATATAGTGCAAGTAAAGGTATTTATAAACTTAGACTTGCTATGACAAAATGGTATAAAAGAAAATATGGTGTAATTTTAAATCCTGATACAGAAGTTGTTGCAACAATGGGAAGTAAAGAGGGTTATGTTCATCTGGTTCAAGCTATATCAAACCCTGGTGATGTAGCAATTGTTCCAGATCCTACTTATCCAATCCATTCACAAGCATTTATTTTAGCTGGAGCTAGTGTTGAAAAGATGCAATTGATCTTTGATGAAGATACATTTGAAGTTGATGAAAATAAATTTTTTGAAAATCTTTTAGATGCATTAGATAACTCTGTTCCAAGAGCAAAATTTTTGGTAGTAAACTTTCCTCATAATCCAACAACAGCTACGGTAACTCCTCAATTTTATGAGCGATTAGTTGCAATAGCAAAAGAGCAAAGATTTTATATTATCTCAGATATTGCTTATGCTGATATTACATTTGATGGATATACAACACCTTCTATTTTAGAGGTTAAGGGTGCAAAAGATGTGGCAGTTGAATCTTATACTTTATCAAAAAGCTATAATATGGCTGGATGGAGAGTTGGATTTATAGTTGGAAATAAAAAATTGATTGGAGCATTACAAAGCATCAAATCATGGTTAGATTATGGTATGTTTACCCCCATTCAAGTAGCTGCTACCGTTGCTTTAGATGAGCATAATTATATTCCAAAAGAGCAAATTATCCCTCGTTATAGAAAAAGAAGAGATGTGATGATTGAATCATTTGCAAAAGCAGGATGGGAGCTTAGTACTCCAAATGCAACTATGTTTATATGGGCAAAAATTCCAGAGATTGCAAGAGATATGGGAAGCTTAGAATTTTCTAAACAATTATTAGTCAAAGCTGGTGTTGCCGTTAGCCCTGGTATTGGGTTTGGAAAATATGGTGACAAATATGTAAGAATTGCTTTAATTGAAAATGAAAAAAGAATTCGCCAAGCATCAAAAAATATTAAAAAATTTTTAAAAGAGTTAGCAGAAGAAAAGAAAAGAAAAGAGGAAGTTAATAATGATTAAAATTGGTATTATCGGTGTTGGAACTGTGGGTCAATCTGTTGCAAATATATTAGAGCAAAATAGTGATATTATTGAGGCTCGTGCTGGTAAAAAGATTATTGTTAAGCATGGTGTAGTTCATAATCTTAGCAAAAAGAGAGATGTTAATATATCTTTGAGTGATAATCCTAATGATATTTTGGATGACCCTGAGATTGATATTGTTCTGGAACTTATGGGTGGAGTTGAAAAACCTTATGAGATTGTAAAAAAAGCTCTTAGCAATGGAAAGTCTGTGGTAACGGCAAATAAAGCACTTTTAGCATATCATAGATATGAGCTTCAAGAACTTGCAGGTGATATACCTTTTATGTACGAAGCAAGTACTGCTGGTGGAATTCCAATTATTGGAGCATTAAGAAATGGTTTAAGTGCAAATCATATTGAGTCAATTATGGGAATAATGAACGGTACTTGTAACTATATGCTTACAAAAATGATTAATGAGGGTGCATTATACGATGATATTCTTTTAGAGTCTCAAGAGTTAGGATATGCAGAAGCTGACCCAACATTTGATGTTGGTGGATTTGATGCTGCTCATAAACTTTTAATATTATCAAGTATTGCTTATGGAATTGATGCAAAACCTGAAGATATTTTAATTGAGGGGATACAAAATATTACAGATACAGATGTGAAGTTTGCAAAAGAGTTTGGTTATGAGATTAAACTTTTGGGAATTGCAAAGAAAATTGGTGATGGTGTAGAACTTAGAGTTCACTCAACACTTATTCCACAAGAGAGTATGATTGCAAAAGTTGATGGTGTTATGAATGCTATTACAGTTGTGGGTGATAGAGTTGGTGAGACTATGTATTATGGTCCAGGAGCTGGTGGAGATGCAACTGCTAGTGCTGTAATTTCTGATATTATTGATATTGCAAGAGGTAATCAAGGACCAATGCTTGGATATAAAAAAAGTTTAGAGAGTGGTCTAAAACTTCTTAATAAAGATGAGATAACATCAAAATATTATATTAGATTAGAGGTTGATGACGAGAGCGGAGTACTTGCTTCTATCTCTTCACTATTGGGTGAATTTAATATCTCTATAGAATCTATGCTTCAAAAACCATCTTCAAACGAAAATAAAGCAAATGTACTTTTTACGACTCATACTTGTAAAGAGAAAGATATTCAAAATGCAATTAATGATTTAGCTAAACTAAATGGAGTTGATGAAAACATAGCAATGATTAGGATAGAGAAATAGTTTATATATTCTGTAGTAAAAGTTGGATATAATAATGATAATATTTTAAGTAGGAGATATAAAAATGGCATTTATAGGAAAAAATAGTAAAAATGGTGGGCAACTATCAGCAAGTATTATTAGTCTTGGAGCAAAAATCAAGGGTGAAATAAACTGTGAAAATGATATTCATATCAATGGTGAGTTTGATGGTTCTTTAATTACATCAGCAGAGGTTATTATTGGAAAAACTGGTAATGTTACTGGAGAGATTCATGCTGATAGAATGGTGGTTGCAGGACAATTTAAGGGTGAATATAGAGGTGATTCAATTGATATTTTACCGACAGGTGTAGTGTTTGGTGAGATTCATGTAAAAAATGTAATTATTGAGCCAAATGGTATTTTTGAAGGTGAAAGCAGAATTATTAAAGATGATATTCTTAAATTAGAGGTTCAACCTCAAAGTAAAAGTACTGATGAGTAAAATCATCTAATGTATCAAAGTGATATATATGAGTATCTAAACTCTTTAGATACTCTATTAAAAAACAACTCTCAACTTATAATTTGTAAAAATGATTCAGATACCTCCTCTATATTAAGTGTAGCAAATATTTTAAAGTATGATGTTTTTACTCTTCCTGATATTAGATTATCTTTTGGAGATGATTTAAGAGTATATCAAGATGATATATATAAACTATTATCCTCTTTATCAAATTTTTATAAAAGCTCTAGTGATAAAAAGTTGATTATCTCTCCAATCAGAACTTTACTTTTTAAATTTCCTAAAAAACAATATTTTAGTATAGAAAAACTTGAATTTGCCCAAACAGTTAATCTGATAAATCTAAAAGATAAACTATATAGATGGGGATATTATTTTGTTGATATTGTAACAGCAAAAGGTGAAGTATCATTTCGTGGAGATATTATTGATATATTTCCAATAGATAGTTCTAGTCCATATCGTATATCTTTATTTGATAATGAGATAGAGAGTATTAGAAAGTTTAATCAAGATACTCAAAAAAGTATTCCAATAGAATTAGAAGATATTAATATTATTCCTGCTCTATTGGATTTAACTCAAGATGAGAATAATGAATTAAAATTAAGAGTTGAAAATAGTAGATTTGATGTTTTTGTAAAAGATATTCATAGTGTTGGATTTTGGCTTTTAAATCAACTTAGCGAAAACTATTTGGATTCCTTTAATTGTGTATATGCAGATAGCTTAGTTAATGAATTAGATGAAATTTACTCTCTTGATACTCCAATGATAAATAGAGAAAGTTTTAATACTATTGCAATAATCCCAAAGGCAAAAGAGTATAGTGATATAATTTCTACTCAATATAATAAAATAATTAATTCTCATCAAGATAAACAAATTATTATAATTGCAAGAAATGAGAGCATTGTAAGAGGTAGTGAACTTGATTCTTTTAAGAATATAGAGTTTATTTATCAAGATGGAATAGTTAATATTATTGGCAAGAAAAAGCTAATCTTATCACTAAACAAACCTATTAAACAAAAAAGAGTTAAACGGGCTTCTATTGTTTTAGATGAACTTAAAAATGGTGACTTTGTGGTTCATGAGAATTATGGAGTTGGATTTTTTCAAGCGATAGAAAAACGAGAGATTCTTGGAGCAACAAGTGAGTTTGTGGTTATTAAATATCAAAATGATGATACATTGCTTGTTCCTGTTAGTTCTTTAGAGGTTATCGATAGATTTGTGAGCGAAGGTGGAGTTTTACCTGTGGTTGATAAATTAGGAAAAGCTAGTTTTAAAAAACTTAAAGGTAAAGTAAAAGATAAACTATTTGCAATAGCATCACAAATTATAAATTTATCTGCTCAAAGGCATCTTAAAAAAGGAATTTTATTAAATAATCATCAAGAGGAACAAGAGATTTTTATAAATGAGGCTGGGTTTATTCACACTTTAGACCAGAAAAAAGCTATAGATGATATGCTCCAAGAGATGAACTCTGGACGGATGATGGATAGACTTCTTAGTGCAGATGTTGGATTTGGAAAAACAGAAGTTGCGATGAATGCAATATTTATGGCAATTAAAAATGGTTATCAAGCTATGATGATTGCTCCAACCACACTTTTAAGCTCTCAACATTATAAAAGTCTTAAAGAGAGATTTGATAAATATGATATTAAAATTGCTAAAATTGATAGATTTTCAACTGCCAAAACAAAAAGAGAAAATCTAAAAGCACTTGAAAATGGAGATATAGATTTGGCGATAGGAACTCACGCTTTACTAAAAGCTAAATTTAAAAATCTTGCATTAGTGATTATAGATGAAGAGCATAAGTTTGGGGTAAAGCAAAAAGAGACTTTAAAAGAGATGGCTATTAATGTGCATCTATTAAGTATGAGTGCAACACCTATTCCACGAAGTTTAAATCTTGCACTATCTCAAATAAAAACTTTTTCAGAGATTTTGACTCCACCAACTAAAAGACAAGGGGTAAGAACTTTTGTTAAAAGTTATGATGAAAAGATTGTTAAAGAGGCGATTTTAAGAGAATTAAGACGAGGTGGACAACTTTTTTATGTTTATAATTCAATTGCAGGGATAGAAGATAAAAAAAGAGATTTACTCTCTATTTTACCAAAACTTCGTATTACAATTTTACACTCAAAAGTATCAGCAACTGTTACAGAAGATGAGATGATAAAATTTGAAAATGGTGAGTATGATTTGATGCTTAGTACCTCCATTGTTGAATCAGGTATTCATCTTCCAAAAGTAAACAGTATGATAATTGAGGGTTCTGATAAGTTTGGAATAGCCGATTTGCATCAACTTCGTGGAAGAGTAGGAAGAGGTGATAAAGAGGGATATTGTTACTTTTTAGTTGAAGATAAAGATTCTTTACCAGAAAGTGCAAAAAAACGACTTATCGCTCTTGAATCTAACTCAGAACTTGGAAGTGGTGCATCTTTGGCTTTTCATGATTTAGAGATTCGTGGTGGTGGAAATATTATTGGAGAGGCTCAAAGTGGTCATATTAAGCAGATAGGTTACGCATTATATATTAGAATGCTTGAAGATGCAATTAAAGTGATTAATGGAACTAAAGAGGACAATATTAGTTTTGCAGAGATAAAATTATCAATTAATGCATATTTAAATGAAGAACTTATTACAGAAGATAGATTAAGATTAGAGCTTTATAGAAGATTATCACTTTGTGAAACTACACTAGAAGTTCATGAGATAGCTATTGAGATAGAAGATAGGTTTGGGAAAATTGATATAATTACAAGACAGTTTTTAGATACTATTATTATTAAAGTTTTAGCATCAAGTAAAAATATAAGTAGGATATCAAGCTATAACGATAATATATTTATTGAATTTATGGATGAATCAAAAGATAGATTAGTGTTAAAGTCTAATAGCAAAGATGACGATGACATAATTGCTACAGTTATAAATTATTTTAAAATTCAAGGGTAACCATAAAGGATTATCCCCATATATAGGGTGTCTCTTGTAGGTACCCTAAAATTTATGGTTTTATCTATATTTTAGTCCTAAATATAAAGCCTTATAATTTTAGCTTTTCCTGATTTTAAACAAGCAACCCTTTAATTGTTCTTATCATAAAAGATATTCACTCTTATATTCTCTTTCTCTTTCTCTTTCTCTTTCTCTTTCTCTTTAGAGATAATATCACCACTTAAAAGGTTTTTTTGCCAAAGTTTCATTAAAATAATCTTTTAAATATCTATTTATAGTATCTTGCAGAGCTTTTTTGTGAGGCTAAAACCGTCACTTCCAAGTAGTCTCTTCTTATTTTAAATTTAGCTATAATTCTAAAGAGAAATCTAAAAAGGGTAAAGATATGAAAAAGATAATTTATGGAAATAGTAATTTTAGAAAAATAAAAATTAATAATGATTATATTTATATAGATAAAACTAAATATATAGAAACTTTAGAAAGTCTTAGTGAAGATTTTCTAATATTTTTACGCCCAAGACGATTTGGAAAATCTCTATTTTTATCAACTTTGCAATACTATTATGATGAAAAATCCGAAAATGAGTTTGAAGATATATTTAAAGATACCTATATTATAAAAAATCCAACACCTCTAAAAAATAGTTATAGAATTCTGTTTTTTGAGTTTAGTGGGATAAATACAGATTTGGGAATAGATACTATATATGAGGGATTTAGAGATAATATAAAAATGACAGTTCATAGATATTTTACTAATTATGGTTATGATAAATATACAGATAAACTATATGATATTAAAAGTCCATCAGGAATGATAAAGTATTTTTTTGAAACTATAAAAGATGATAATATATATATATTAATAGATGAATACGACCAATTTGCCAATGCAATATTAGCTCACAGTATGGAGGAGTTCCTACAAATAGTAAGCAAAGGTGGATTTGTAAGAAGCTTTTATGAGGTATTAAAAGGAGCAACTCAAACTGGCACGGTACAAAAGATGTTTATTATAGGAGTTACCCCAATTACTCTTGATAGCCTAAGTAGTGGATTCAATATTGTAAAACATATTACATATAGAAAAGACTTTAATAATCTAGCAGGGTTTAATCAAAAAGAGGTTGATTACTCTTTGGAACAATCTGTATTTAAAAGATGTGAAGATATTGATAAAAAGGCTCTATTGGAGAAAGTAAAAGTTTGGTATAACGGTTATCTCTTTAATGGTGAGGCAGAGGATAGAATATATAATGCAACTTTGCTAAACTATTTTATTACTGAATATAATTTTGATAAATGTACAATGCCCACAAAAATGCTTGATAGTAATGTAGCTTCAGATTATAAGACAATTATGAAACTTTTTAATATTGGAGATGCTCAAAGAAATTATAATATATTAGAAGAGTTAATCAAAAAAGATTGTGTAATAGGAGAGATAAAAGATAGATACGATTTAAATAGAGAATTTAGTAGAGATGATTTTATAACGCTAATTTATTCAATGGGATTTATTACAATAAAAAAAGAGCTATTTGGTGGAGTATATGAATTTAAAATACCAAATTATGTGATAAAAATGCTCTATTTTAATTATTTTGCCGTTGAAATTCAAAAAAGAAATAGTTTAGAGATTACAAATTCTATAGGTAAAATATTATTAGATTTAGCATTTGGGAATATAGAACCATTTCAAAATCAACTAAATGAGGTAATTAAAACTCTATCAAACCGTGACCATCAAGGATTTGATGAGAAATACTTCCAAGTTATATCTTTGGCACTTTTAAGCTTTGGAGAGTTTTATTTTATAGATTCTCAACCTGAAAAAAATAGAAAATATCCTGATATTTTACTAATTGGGAGAGATGAGAGAGTACCAAATAACTATCTTTTTGAGTTAAAATGGAAAAAAGATAAAGATAGCCATAGTTATATAAAAAAAGAGGGGATAAAACAGGTAAAGGGATATTTAGAGCTTGATAAGATTAAGTCAATTTCTAAGCTTAGAAGTTATTTATTGATTGGGTCTAAAGATGGAGTTGAATTTATAAAAATGGATGGTTGATTCTTTTATAAGTAGTTTATAATTTACTAGACCCTGAATCAAGTTCAGGGTGACGAAAGTTCGTCATTCTGAGTTTTAAAACGCATACAACAATATTTTGATGATTTATCTTAGCTAGGTACTTATTTAATCTATTGCTAAAAAGCATATAACTGTTAGTAGCCTATAGAAATATAGATTTTGTAAGATTTTTTTATCTTATTAAGGCATCCTTCATAGAGTATTAGAAGTAATAGACACTCTTAATTTAAGAGATTCCGTGTCAGGTACGGAATGACAAACTTTATAAATCCTAAATGACGAACTTTCGTCACCCTGAACTTGATTCAGGGTCTAGTAAATTATAAACTACTTATAAAGGATGCCCTTATTAAAAAAGAAAAAGTTATATAAAAAATTCTTGTTTTATATCTGAGCTAAATTTCATCTTGATTGGTATTATCTTTATAATATCAGTTGGATTAATTTGGGTTGTACTTGGTGTTGTAACCATCATAGCATCAGCATCCATCAATGGAGAAACCATCCCTGGGGCTTGTGATTGTAAAGGGATAAAATTTAATCCATTAAACTTTCCTAAGGTCACAGTATATTTACCTGCTTTTATATTATAAGTTTTATCTATTTTTGTTTCTATTATTCCATGATAAAAATTACCATCTCCTTGAAGCCGTGCAATTGTTGGTTTTATAAACATCTCAAAATTTACCATAGCAGCAAGAGGATTACCTGGAAGATTAATAATTACAGTATCATTTATTTTTCCAAAAGTTGTAGGTTTACCAGGTTTTATATCTACTTTTTCAAAAAATATCTCCATCCCCATTTGGATAAATGCCTCTTTTGTAAAATCTTTATCACCAACGCTAACGCCACCACTTGTGATAATTATATCAGCATTAAGTGCAAATTTTATCGATTCTTTAATTGACTCAATTGTATCAAAAGGGGTACTAATATGGATTGTATTACATCCCAAATCTACAGCACGAGAGATAAACATTGGGGCATTAGAGTTGTAAAGAAGGTGAGATTCTATCTTTTCATAATGGGGTCTAAGTTCATCTCCTGTACTAAAAACAGCTACATTAACCTTACGATATACGCTAATATGAGTAATACCTTGACTAGCAAATAGTGCAATAGTATATGGTGTTATTTTTTGAGATTTTTTTATAAATATTTCACCTTTTTTAATATCTTCACCCTCAAATCTAATATGAGCATTTGGTTTTATATCAACTGGCAAATGAACTAATTTATTATCTTTTGTGGTATTTTCTTTTGGAACAATAGCCTCGCATCCATTTGGAACAGGAGCCCCTGTCATAATAGATATACATCGTCCATCTCGCAAAATATTTTCTGCTTTATCCCCCGCATAAATGGTATAAATGCAATGAACACTTTTATTGTTATCATTTAATCGTACAGCATACCCATCCATTGCAGAATTGTCAAATCGTGGAAGATTGCAAGATGCACTATAATCAGATGCCACAACTCTTCCAACTGATTCTTCCATAGGAATTGTCTCAACTCCAACACTGTTTATCTTTTGATAAATTAAATCTAACGCATCACTTATTGATATTGCCATATTTTACCCTTATTAAATTTATTACTACTATCTTAGGATTAGAAAATAAATAATTTCCAAAGGGCAACCGAGGGATTGCCCCTACAAAATGTTAATTAGCCGTAGGGGTATCCCCTTGTGGGTACCCTAAAATATGGATTTTATCCAATTCTTAATCCTTAATACTCTAATTTTGCATCAAATCCATCAAATTTCAGATTTGCTTTTACATCAAATAGATTAAATGGTTTTCTCTCTTTTGAAATATCTACAAAACTTACTTTTTTACCATATTTATCTTTATATGATTTTCTTATATTATAAAGTGTATCTATCTCATCGACCAAGATACCTTTTATTTTTTCTGAATTTGCAACAAAAATCATCCCCTCAGCAAACTCTTCAATTTTTTCAAACTTCAATCCTCTATTTGTAGCAACTGCTTGAATAAAGTTTTTATATGTTGGTTGAAGCATATGCTCATTAATATATGCTGTTTGATTTTCATCAGTTTTTTTAAAAAATGACAAAGGTTGTTTAAACTTACCTTTTGTAATTGTACTCTCTTCTATACCTATATTTTTAGCAAGTTTTTCTATATTATAATGTTGCATAATCACACCAATTGAACCAACAAGTGCATTTGGATTTGCTTTTAGAGGTTTAATAGCAGAAGCGATATAATATCCACCAGAAAGTGCATATCCACCAACAAACATTGTAATTTTTTTAATTTTAGTAACCTCTTTAAGATAACTAGACATCTCTTCACTAGCTGTTGGAGAACCACCAGGGGAGTTCATAATAAATAAAATTTCTTTAAACTTTTCATCCTCTACAACTTTATCAATCTTATCAATAATTTTATAAATATATTCAGATGTTATCTGTTTATCCATATTGATTACAGCAATTTTTTGATCACTAACTCTATCAATTGGCTCAAGTACACCATATTTATCAAGCATCACCCCAATAATTGCAATCTCTGCAACTAAAAATAAGAGCAACATTCCCATTTTGATATTCTCTATAACACCTTTTTTTTGAAAAAGTTTAATTTGAGCTTTATAAGTATCTTTTTGTGCTTTACACACATCTTCATCTATCACATCAATATTCATTACATCACCATCTTTACATCTTTGTGAGTTTTAAAATCTTTATAAATTTTATCTCTTTCATCTTCACTTATCACTTGGCAATATGCATTGTAACTATGAAATTTACCATTTTTAGATACATTTCCCACTTTACATTTATGCTCTTTGGCTAATAAAATCTCTTTTACACATATCTCTAAATTTTGTTTATCTGTTCCAATAATCTTAAATCCCCATTCACAAGGATATTCTATTTTTGGCTTCTCTTTAGTATTAGCGTCTAAAATCTCCACTTTTACCCCCTTGTTTTTTTTCTAATTGTACATTTTTTATAATCATACCTTTATCAATCGCTTTTAGCATATCATAAATTGTAAGTAATCCAATACTTACCCCTGTTAATGCTTCCATTTCAACTCCAGTTTTTCCTTGAAGTTTTGCCATTACGCTTAGTTTAAATCCTGGTAAATCAGGCAACTCTTCAATATCTGTTTTGATTGAAGTTAGCATTAATGGATGACACATTGGAATTAAATTACTTGTTTGTTTTGCACCACTAATTGCTGCAATAACTGCTGTTTGAAGAACAGGACCCTTTTTTGCTTTATTAGAAATTACTGCATCATAAGCCTCTTGAGAGACCTCTATCATTCCACTTGCAACTGCTATTCTAGTACTATTATCCTTATCAGATACATCAACCATCATTGGTTTATCATTTTCATCTAAGTGAGTTAAATTCACAAGAATCCTTTTATATTAAAGTAAAAAATATTATCTCATTTTAGCTTTGTTTGTGCTAAAGTATTATATAATCGCATAATTATAAAATCAAGTATTCTTATAATTATTATATCAAATACTTATTTAAAGTTAAAAAGGTTTAAAATGAATGAAAAAACAACTAAAAAATCATATCTTAGTAATTGGACACCATATGCAATAAAAAGATATTGGGCTTATATTGTAGCTACTATTATATCATTGACTATGCCATGGATAAAAATAGATGGAAATCATCTTTTTTTACTAAGCTTTGACCATAAAAAACTTCATTTAGCAGGTGTAGCATTTGATATGCAAGAGCTATATCTAATGCCATTTCTGTTAATGTTACTATTTTTAGGTATATTTACTGTAACTGCTGTTGGGGGTAGAGCTTGGTGTGGTTGGGCTTGTCCTCAAACAATTTTTAGAGTTATATATCGTGATTTAATAGAAACAAAACTTTTAGGATTACGAAAAAGAGTTAAAAATAAGCAAAAAGAGCCTGATATGTCAATTCCAGCAAATCAAGGGAAAAAAGTGATTGCCATATTTTTATGGTCATTATTATCACTTCTTGCATCTGCTAACTTTTTATGGTTTTTTGTTCCACCATTAGAATTTTTTGAGTATATAAAAGACCCAATGGAACATACTATATTATTTGGTACTTTAATTGGTTTAGCACTATTTTTGATAGCAGATATTGTATTTATTAAAGAAGATTTTTGTGTTTATATATGTCCATACAGTAGAGTTCAATCAGTATTATATGATGATGATACAATTATGGCAATCTATGACAACACAAGAGGTGGAGATATATATGAGGGTAAAGGTTACGACAGAGAGAAAAAATTTAGCAAAACAAAAGACCTTTTAGCATCTAATGAAAATGCTGAATGTACAACTTGTGAAGCTTGTGTTACTATATGTCCAACTCATATTGATATTAGAAAAGGTATGCAATTAGAGTGTATTAACTGTTTAGAATGTGTGGATGCTTGTACCAAAGTTATGGGTGCATTAGAAAAACCATCTTTAGTTCAGTGGACTAGTGAAAAAGAGAATAGAAAAGATGGGAAAACAGATTATCTAAGACCTAAAGTTATCGCTTATGGCGTAGTATTAGTAATCATTTTAGTAGCATTATTTGTAATGGGCAGTAAAAAAGAGCATATGCTTTTAAATATTAATAAAAATACAAGATTGTATAAAACAATAGATGGTGGTAAAGTTCAAAATGATTATATTTTCTTATTCCAAAATACAGATAGCAAAAAACATACATATTTCTTTGATGTTTTAAATAAAGATATTAAAATAATTCGTCCAACAGAGCCATTTCATTTAGGTGCAGGAAAAAAGAAGAAAAAAGTTGTAATCTTAGAAACATCTAAATTATTAGCTGATGATCTAAGAAAAGATACACCAATCCCTGTTAATATTATAGCTTATGCAATAGATGAAAAAGAGAAAATTATTGTTGATAGAAAAACAGTATTTATCTATCCAAGAAAAGATTTATTAAAAAAATAAGGAAAAATTTTGAGTAAAAAAGTATTAATTTTAGGTGGTGGATTTGCAGGATTAGAGTCTGCTATATATTTAAGAAAATATGGATTTGAAGTAACTCTTATTTCAAATAGAGATTATATTTATGTGTATCCAACTTCTATTTGGATTCCAACTTCAGAGGTGACTTTTGATGATGTATCAATGCCTCTTGATGAACTTAGTAAAATTCACGGATTTGAGTTAATTATTGATGAAGTAGAGTCAATTAAAAGCTTAGAGAAAAAAGTATATTGTGCAAATAAGATTTATGATTATGAATATCTTGTTGTTGCAATTGGTAGTGGAAAGATGAAACATAAGGGGTTAGAGAATACCCTTACAATTTGTGGTAAACCAGAAGAATCATTAGAGATTAAAGATAAAATAGATGCTCTTATCGCTTTAGGTGGTGGTAAAATTGCTATGGGCTTTGGTGGTAATCCAAAAGATGCTAGTAATGTTCGTGGAGGACCTGCTTTTGAAGTTTTATTTAATGTTCATCATAAACTTAAAAAATTAGGAATTAGAGATAAGTTTGAACTAACATTTTTTGCACCAATGGCAGAACCAGGGGCAAGAATGGGTAAAAAAGCTCTTGGGATGATGGATATGTTCTTTAAGAGATTAGATATTAAAAAACAAGTTGGAAAAAAGATTTTAGAATTCAAAGAGGATAAAATAGTTTTTGAAGATAATATAGAGATAGAAAGTGATTTAATAATGTTTATCGCAGCAGGTAATGGTCATAAAGTATTTGAAAATTCTGACTTACCACTAAATGAAGCTGGATTTGTTCATATTAATGATTACTGTGAAGTGGTTCATAATTATGATGATGCACCAGAAAAATATAATGTATTTGTGGTTGGAGATTCTGCTGCACTTGAAGGTCCTGATTGGAAAGCAAAACAGGGTCATATTGCAGAAGTTATGGCAAGAAATACAGCATTAAATATTAAGTCTATAGAAGAGGGTTCAGTTGAGAGAGAAGGATATGCAAAGCATATTAATATCTTATGTGTAATGGATAGTGGAGATGGTGCTGCTTTTGTTTACAGAAGTGATAAAAAAGCGATAATGATACCTATGCCAGTATTTGGACACTGGATGAAAAAAGGTTGGGGCTGGTATTATAAGAATTCTAAACTTAAGAAAATGTTTAGACTACCAGGGATGTAAAACTAGATTCTGAATTAAATTCAGAATGACGAACAATTGTTTCAGAATGACGACAAGTGTTTCGGAATGACAAACAATTGTCATTCCGTGCTTGACACGGAATCTAAAAATAAGTTTTGAATAAAGTTACTTAATTATGTAAGAACAATAATAATAAAAAATGATATACTTGCTTTAAAATATTTTATCTAAAAAGGGTTGAAATGATTAAAGCTTTTATAACATTTGCCATTGAAAAACCAATTATCAATCACATACTATTTATCTTTATGTTAGTTCTTGCCGTTATATCTTATCAAAAAATTCCAAAAGAGATTTTTCCACCAGCAACTCTTGATAAAATATCTATAACAGGGGCATATATGGGTGCAAGTGCCGATGTTCTCGACAAGATGGCTGTTAAAAATATGGAAGATGATATTAAGAGTATTAGTGAGATTGATACTGTTGAGACCACAATTCAAAATGGATATTTTAGCATTATTGCCAATATTAAGTCAGGCAGTGAGAATCAACTAGTATTGGGTGATATTAAAGATATTATATCTAATGTTAAAAGAGATTTACCAGCAGATATGAACGAGCCTATAGCAAAGGTGATTATTCAAAATTTCCCACTACTTCTTATCGCAATATCAGGTGATGTTGATACGAGAAGATTGCTTGAAGTTGCAGATACTCTGAAAAGTAAGCTCTCTAGCTATCAAAATCTAAGTGGTATAGAGATTCGTGGAGATGCCGATGAAGAGGTGGTAATATCAATTGATTCTAATAAATTAGAGGCTTATGGATTGCCACGAAGTGCTGTTTATAATGCTATTAGCTCTTTAAGTTCAATATTTCCAATTGGTACAATAGAACAAAAAGGTAATCATCTATTTTTATCTACTTTAAATGGAGAAAAGGATGCAATGGCTATGGCAGAGACAATTATCTCTGTGGCTGGGAAAAGGGTAAAATTAAAAGATATTGCAATAGTGGAATTTAAGCTTAGCGATTTAAATATGATTTCACATTTTAATGGCAAAAAGAATATATCTATTAATGTAAATAAAACCAAAAAAGGTAATGCAATTGCATTAAGCAAAGAGATAAAAGAGTTAATAAAAGAGATGGATAAAAATTATCCTGATGTTGAACTTGAAGTTTATACTGATACTTCTATATGGATAAAAAATAGATTAAACCTTGTATCTTCTAATATTTTATTTGGGCTTTTATTGGTATTTTTGGCTCTATTCTTAAGTGTAAATTCAAGAATAGCATTTGTAGTTGCTTTGGGAATCCCTGCTAGTTTTATGATAACAATTATTGCTGCTGAGTTGATTGGTTATAGCCTTAATATGCTAACTCTCTTAGGAACTTTAATCGCTTTGGGTATGATTGTGGATGAGGCTATTGTTGTGGCAGAAAATATTCATAGGCATATGGAGATGGGTAAATCACCAAAAGAGGCATCTATTGATGGAGCACTTGAGATGTTTCCTGCTGTTTTAACGGCAACTCTTACTACCGTATTTGCATTTTTACCACTACTAATTATGAGTGGAGAGATGGGGATGTTTATGAAGGTATTACCTGTTATGATAAGTATTCTACTTTTAAGTTCTTTATTTGAGGCATTCTATTTTTTACCACTTCATTCAAAAGAGTTATATAGCATAAAATCATCAGCTAAACATTCACAAAAGAGCCTGTTTTGGGATATTAATAGCAAAATTTATAAAGCAATTTTATCTCTTTTATTTCATAATAAAATCATCTCTTTAATATTAATAGTGGTAACAATTATAGTATCAACCATAGGGATTATGAAAATAACCAAATTCCAATTATTCCCACCATTTGATACAACTCAAATATATATTAGTGCAAAAGTTGATATAAATCATAAACTTGAAGAGACTGAACTTTATAGTACAGATATTGAAAAACAGATATTAAAAAGTCTAAATCAAACCGAATTAGCATCCGTTACATCTGTTATTGGGCTTAATGTAAACTCTGATCAAACTTTCTCTTTGGGTAATAACCTATTTCAGATATTTGTAAATCTTCATGAAAAAGCACCATCAAATATTTTTGATAAATATATAGCACCAATATTCTCTTTAGAATATGATGATACTGATATGATTAGAGAGAAAACTGCTCAAATTATCTCTAAAGAGTTAGATGATAAAATCATCTCAAAAATCAGAGATTTAAAGAATTCAAATGGAGATAAACTATTTGAAGAGATAAATATTTTTGTACCTCAAACTAGTATTACAGGTCATGATATAGAGATTGGATTTATAGATTCTAATATTACTAGATTAACTTCAACTTTGCAAAAAGTAAAAGATAAACTGAAATCAATAGATGGTGTTTATGATATTACAGATAATGCAAAAGATGGTGCTGATGAGCTAAAATTAAGGGTAAATGAATATGGTCAAGCTCTTGGATTTGATGAAAGATATATCACAAGAACTCTAAAAGGAGTTTTTTTAAAGAGTGAATATACAAAGGTTTTTAACCAAACAGGACTTTTAAGACTAAAAATAGAAGATACAAATAAAGACTCAATTGAGGGTATTAAATCTCTAAAAATATTAACACCAGATAATAAACAAAGTGTAAGATTAAGTGAAATTTGTGACTTTTATTATAAAAAAAGTTTTATAAAAATATTTAAAGAGGATACACAAAGGATTCGCTCTGTATATGCAAGAGTTGATAGCAAAAAAGTTTTATCTACACAAGTTTCTGAGATTATTGCACCATTGTTAGATGAGATTAAAAATAGTGGTACTAAAGTGATTGTAAAAGGGGAAGAGAAAGAGAATAAACAGCTTAAAAAAGAGATGGGTCAAGCTGGACTTATTGCAGTATTTTTAATTTTTATCTCATTGGTATGGATGTTTAACTCTTTGGTTCTCCCGTTAATTGTTCTTTCCTCTATCCCATTGTCAATATTTGGTGCATTAGTTGGGGCAAAAATGGTTGGGATAAACTTAACAATGCCAGGAGTTATGGGGATTATTGGTTTGGCAGGAGTTGTGGTAAATGATGGATTAATTATGATAAGCTTTATAAGAAAAGCAAAAGATTTAGATAGCGTAATAGAAGAGGCAAGTCACAGATTGCGACCAATCTTATTAACATCAATAACCACAATTTTAGGACTGTTTACTCTGATGTTTTTTGCAAGTGGTCAAGCACTTATTATCCAACCTATGGCAATATCACTAGGCTTTGGAATTGCATGGGCAACATTCTTGAATTTATATTATGTACCACTTTTATATACGGTGATATACAGAATAAGGTTTAGGTAATTATTTGTAAGGTGTAAATTACACCTTGCTTGAATTTATTTTAATCCTTTTATTTAAACTTTCCACTCCATAATAATCTAATAACAAAAGAGGAAATGCACTTAATACTGCTACTTTATCCTCTATATCTATATACTTTTTTTTTGCTTTAATAATATATCAAGTTATTTTACAACATCTTAGCCAAAAAGACCCCAAATTATCAAGCCACATCTCCATGAATCATCGAAAATGCCGAAACTCTCCAAATTGCCTCATTAATTAAAATATCATCCACTTTTTCCCCATATAATTTTAATACTTCTCTAGTATATTTCTCTGCTCTGAAGAGAGATTTAATATCATTTACACTATATTTTAAAAACTTGCTATTTGTATGCAAACTATAGCCAATATTATTCATAAACATAGATAAATTTGCAAAATTATGCACTCTTCTTTTCTTAATATTCATAAAATCTTCCAATCCAAAATATTATTTAGCATCTCTAAAATTAAACTCAATTCTCTGCTTTCTTACAGTATAGAGAATATTTTCATCATTCCAAAGTAACTTCTCCTTTTAGATCTTTTTGGGTGAAAAATGAGAAGTTACATTTATTTCAATATGTTATAATTCCATATAAATTATTAAGGTTAAAGAATTGAAAAGAGTATTTATATTTATAGTTTCTATACTTATTTTAATAGGTGGGTATTCTGTCTATACTAAAAGTTCAAAGTTATTACCCTTTTATTATCAACTTACTCAAAATAGAGTTGGTACAGAGGTGAATTTACAACCAAAAGAGCAAAAAGATGCTACTTTTGTAGGTTCTAGTAAATGTATAGAGTGTCATAAGAAAAATCATAAGTCTTGGAGTCACTCGGCTCACTCACGGATGATTCAAGACCCTATCAAAAATCCTTCTGTTGTAGTTGCTGATTTTTCTAAACTTCCATCTAATGCTAATTTTACATTAAAAGATGCCGTTTATACAGTAGGTAGCAAATTTAAACAGCGTTTTATGATAAGAAAAGATATTGATGGTAAAGAGGATTATGTACTTGGAAATTATCAGTGGAATGTAGAGACTTCTAAATGGCAAGGGTTTAAACCATGGAAATATTGGTATAAAGATGCGTATCCACATGATAATGAAGAATTACCTACTTCAAAGGCTTGTGATGGATGTCATTTTACTGGTTATATGTCCACTCAAAAGCGTGTTGAAAGTGGAATTGCTTGTGAGTCTTGCCATGGTAGGGCTTCAAAACATATTGAAAATCCAAAGTCTAAATTATATGTAGCATCAATTAGTGACCCAAAAAGAACTAATGAAGTATGTCTTCAATGCCATATGAGAAATCGTGATATTCGTCTAAAAGATAATAATATAAGTGCAATATATGGAGATGCAAAAGATTACCCTTATGGATATGAAGCAGGTAAATCACTGAGTAAATATAAAATGGTTGCTCCATTTATTCTAGGACAAGAGACTAAAGAGTTTTATGCAAATGGAATGGGTAAAAAGAACCGTATGCAAGGTAATGAGTTTATACACTCAATTAAAGGTATGCATGGTATAACTTGTATAAATTGTCATAATCCACATACTCTTGAACCAACAGCTCAAAAAAACGATGGAAATAAATTATGTATGAGTTGTCACTCTTTAGGTTCACCTATTGGTCCTCATCAAAGGTCACTAGAAGAGCATACAAAACATAAAGTAAATTCTAAAGGCTCTTTATGTGTAGAGTGTCATATGCCAAAAGTGGGAAGACATACTAGCAAATCACCTCTTACAGTAAGGACTCATCTATTTGGTTTTATAACTCCTAAAGAGACACTTGCACTAAATATGCCAAAAGAGACAAATGCTTGTTACTCTTGTCATAAAAATGATAGGACTATGAAAACTTTACAAAATGATTTAGAGAAGTGGGGTATGGTAGGTTGGGATAAAAGATAAAGTAGCTTGAATTTAAGCAATTTAAGTACCGTGTAATGAATAGCCACTTTTTATGATATAAATTTTTAAAAATTAATCATATAAATCAAAATTAAAATTCAATAAAGATAGATAGATTTATAAATAAGATTGAATTTTAATTAATATTCCAAGCAATAAAGAGTCTCTATTTAATGGTTTGCTTTCTTTTAATTCTAGTTCACTTATTAGCAGGTGTTCATATATTTTAAGTAGATTACTACTGCTAATTTTTGTTGCTAGATTTGCTCTTTGTTCTTCTATATGTTTTGGAAGTCTAAAACCTAATATAGCTTGTGAATCTACTGTTCCGTGTATTTTGATATATGCATTAAACAAAAAGAGTTGATTTAAGAAATGTTGAGTGGCTCTTAAAATACTAAATTCATCTTCGCCCAAATCTAATAATATTTTGATTAATGGGATTATATCTTGTTTTTGAAATATTGACATTAAAAGTTGTTCAACAGCAAGTGGAGCAGTGGAATATACAAGATTATCTATCTCTTTTGTGGTTATCTCTCTATCTAAAATTGCCAATTTATCAAGCTCATTTATAGATAATGCAAGATTATGATTTAAAATCATATATAGATGTTGCATAGCATAGTGGTCAATTTTCAAATTTATCTTGTTGGCTTTTGCTTTTAACATATCCATTGCATCATTAATTGTTGTCTCAAAAAATCTTACCCAAACACCACTATTTTTTTGATTAAAACTATTTTGAAGTGTTTTTGCATTTTTACTTGAGCCTTCAAAAGCATATATAAGATAATTATTTTCTCCTCTTTTAGTTATATCAATTAACTTATCTAACTCTTTTTTATTTATCTTTTTATCACTTTTTATTATCAAAAGATTAACTCCACCAAAAAGAGAATTTTGAGAGAGATAGGAGAGAGCAGTTTGAAAATTATATTGCTCATAATACATAGAAATCATATCATTTTTTGCATCTAAATTTTGAATATAATAATCTACATAATAATCAATTAGGTATTCATTATCTCCATATAACATAAGTAATTTTACCATTTTAGATTTTAGTAAATTATCAAACTCTCTTTTATACATAATTTTCCTTTATTAGATTCCGTGTCAAGCACGGAATGACGGTTGTTTGTCATTCTGAACTTGATTCAGAATCTATTTTTACAACCAAATTTGCCATAATATCTGTTGATGCAATATCTGCTCTTTCTATAATAATTCTAACTTTATCAAATAGTGAAACATCATCATTTCTAATATTTACAACCACACCTTGAATCTCTCCATCAAGCAAGACTTTTGCACTGCTATCTTTTACCTCTATAATCTCTCCATCAAACATCAAGCCTTCATTTTGTTTTGCCCATCTTGCAAATTTTCTATCTCTAAAGTCCCACTCAGCTTTTGTGCTTTGTCGTTCAATATCACTTACTCTTGCACATAAAGATTTTATATTTCGCATTAAATACTCTTTCTCTTTCTCATCATCATTTAATTGAGCTTTAATAAGGCGATGAAGTATTAAGTCGCTATATCTTCTAATTGGGCTAGTAAAGTGGCTATAGTGAGTAAATCCAAGCCCAAAGTGTCCCACATTTTCATCAGTATAAGATGCTTGTTTTAAAGACTTTATTATCATCCCATCAACTTCACTTGACATATCCAACTTTTTTGCTTCTTTTTGAATTGCACGAATCAGAGATTTAGAATCTTCATACTCCTTAATAAATAAGCCAATAACTGCCAAATCTTCTAATAGCTTTTCTAGTTTAATTAGTTGAGGTGCTTCATGAACTCTAAAAATACCTTTTTCAAATCGTTTTGCACTTGCTTGATTTGCCAAAAGCATACACTCTTCTATTAAAGAGTGAGATGGAGTTGAACTTTCTGCTGTTGTACTTTTTAAAAGATGATCATTATCAATTGATATTCTAATATCTTTTGTTCTAAAATCAAAACCATCTTTTACCCTTAAAGTTTTTAGCTTTTTGGTTATTTCATAAAGAGGCATCAGAGCTTTTAACATCTCTTTATCCACTCCAATAGCATTTTTACCTGCAATATAAGAATCAATTTCATCATAATTAAATCTTCTTTTAGAGTGTATAACAGCCTCAAAAAACTCCTCTTTCATCGGTTTTAAAGAACTTCTATCTAAATATATTTTTGCCACAAAAGCCAATCTATCAACTTTTGGTTTAAGCGAACACAAATTTTCACTTAATTCACGTGGAAGCATAGGGAAAGATTTATGAGGAAGATATGTGGTAAATGCTCGTCTTTTTGCTTCTATATCAATTGGTGAGAAATACTCAACATACTCACTAACATCAGCAATAGCTACATATAATATATAGTTTTGTTTATCAAAAAATATTGCATCATCAAAATCTTTTGCAGTTACTGGGTCAATTGTACAAAAGTTCAAATCTGTTAAATCTATACGGTTAGGATATTTACTTTTATCCACAAAATTATCTATCGCTTTAGCTTGAGATATACAATCTTCATCAAATTTATCTTTTCTATTATATAAAGCCAAAGATATTTTTTCATCTGTTTTTGGTTCACTTAAAATCCCCAAAATCTCTATAACTTTTCCATCTTCATTATCAACTTTTAACACAGTACCATTTTTTAGAATACTAATATCCATACCTTCCATATAAGCATCTGTCGGCAAAGCTGTTTTTATATCTATAATTGATAACTTTTTATCTTCATCAATTATGGTATAAACAATAGAAAAATCATAAGCTCTTTTTATAACCATTACAATTTTTGCAGAGGCTCGTCCCCTTTTGGCAATAATTCGTCTTGCCACAACCACATCACCATTTTTTGCACTACCTATATCAGACTCTTCAATAAGCAAATCTCTTTGTTCTTTTGTTTGAGACTCAATAAAAGCCTTTGTATTTGGTGGCTTTGATAGATATAATCGCCCTGATCTATATATACTTTTTAATCTCCAAAGGGAATCAATCTCTTCTAACGCTCCAATTTTTTGTAGTTCATCAAACATAAAAACTTCATCAAGTTCTATATCACTCCTTAGGCAACCATCATTTATCTGTATTTCAAATGGACTCATATTATCTCTTCTTCTTTTCTATTTCTAAAGATTTTTTTAACTCAACATCATTAATCCAACTTAAAAAATCAAATACACCAAAGTATCCTGTAACTCTCTCATATAACTCTTTTTTAGGACTGTAAAAAAAGATAGTTGGAACATACTCAACTTCTGGAAGATGCTTTTGTGCCTCTTTTGAATCTTTTATAGTTTTAACTAAAATATAATTTTCTAACTTTTTAAATACACCATTATCTAAAAGTGTACGCTTTTTCATTTTTACACACCATCTGCAATTGCTAGTTGATACAAATACCATAACTGTTTTGTTCTCTTTAAGGGCTTTATTAAATGCTGTTGGTATATCTTTTTCCCATTTTAATTCATTTGCAAATATAAAACTACCTAGTAATAAAAATATAACTATTAATCTTCTCATTATTTCTCCTATATAAAATTAAAATAGATTATACAGAAAAATATATATAAACTTCCACTATTAAAATTTAATAACATTATGATAAACTGTTAAAATACGAAAGAGGAGGCTAATATCATGGAGTACATAGATGTATTAGGTGCAAGTGGTAGTAGGGCAAAAGATATTTTTACTACATGTTTTAGAGTCTCAAAAAATATAGTTATAGATGCTGGGAATTTAATGAATATTCCCCGAGATGAGATTATGGAGATAGAACATATTTTTATTTCACATACACATTTAGATCATATTGTAGATATTGCCTTCTTAATAGATAATACATTTACACATCGTACAACTCCTCTTAAAATTTATGGATTACCTCATAGTATAGAAATTTTTAGAAAAAATATTTTTAATTGGGACATATGGCCAGATTTTAGTTGTTTAAAACTTCCTAAACAAAATAACAATAGTATAGAATTTATTCTTATAGAATTTAATAAAGAATATATTATTGGTGATATAACTTTAACCTCAATTGAAGCAAATCATACAGTTGAATGTAGTGGATATTTAATTAAAAAAGGTCAAAATAGTATATTATTTTCTGGTGATAATTATAAAAATCAAAAACTTTGGGATAGAGTTAATAATGATAAATCAATTAATACAGTTATCTTAGATGTATCATTTCCAAATAGATTCTCTGAAATTGCAAAGATTACTAAACATCTCTCACCTAATGATTTACAAGATGAATTAAAATTACTTAAAAGAGATGTTAATATTGCTATATTTCATATTAAACCTATGCTTCAAGATGAGGTAACTAGAGAACTTATTGCTATGGGAATAAAAGAATCTAATATATTAGTTGGTGGGGAAAAAATTTACTATAAAGATAGTAGAATTATAAAAAAAGTAAAAAAAAGAATTAACTTAGATAAATTAAAGAGTTTGAATAAAATCGGAATGTTATTATCATCAGAACATAATGTATCTATACTCCTTGAAAAGATTATAAGTCAAGCAATCTCATTAACCAATTGTGATGGTGGGACTCTTTATCTTATTAAAGATGATAAAATTCATTTTTATATTGCTCAAACTAGATCTCTAAATATTTTTATGGGTGGTTCTCATGAGAGTATAAAATGGTCACCTATCCCTTTATATATCAATGATAATGTTCCTAATAAAAAAATAGTGGCAGTATGTTCTGTTTTAGAAGATAGAATTATTCATATATCAGATGTATATGATGATTCAGAGTTTTATTTTGAGGGTGCAAAGATATTTGATAAAACAAATAATTATAAAACAAAATCTATACTTACTGTGCCTCTAAAAAATCATAAAGATGAGATGATAGGGGTATTACAACTTATTAATAAATTGGAAAAAGATAAAAATTCTATATCATTTGATTCATTTGATAAAGATATTACACAATCACTAGCATCACAATCTGCCATAGCAATTACCAATGCAAATTTGATAGAGGACTTTGAGAATCTTATTGAGTCATTTTTACATAGTCTTATTTATATAATAGGGGAGAAATCACCTCATACAGCATCTCATATAACTCAAATGGTAAAAATTACAAATATGATTGTAAAAGCAATAGATAAAGATAAAAGTATATTTAAAAATATATCTTTTAATAAGGAGCAAAAAGATGAGATAAATATCTCTGCTCTTATGCATGATATAGGAAAATTATCAACACCTGATATTATTTTAAATAAGATTAATAAATTATATATTATATCTGATGGCATAGAAAAAATAGAGAGCAGATGTGATATTATTAAAAGAGATATAGAGATTGAATTTTTAAATGCTAAGATAGATAATATAAGCTCTAATAATTTAGATATAAATCTTATGCAAGATATATTTAAAAAGCAAGTTACCCAGATTGATAGCAAATTGGAGATGATAAGAGATTTTAATAAAGGTAGTGAATTTTTAAAACAAGATAAAATAGATTTTATAAACTCAATGGCAACAGTTCCAATAAAGGTATTTAAAAAAGAGTATTATCTAATTACCGAAGATGAGGCTAAACTGTTATCTATATCTAAAGGAACATTAAGTAAATCAGAAAGAGATATAATAAATAACCATGCTACAGTTACTCAAAAAGCTCTTAAGATATTATCATTCCCTCAAAAATATAAAAATGTTCCTCAAATATCAGGAAACCATCATGAAAAGATTAATGGTACAGGTTACCCAAAAGGTTTAGTAGATAATCAAATATCTTTTGAAGCAAGAATTTTGGCAATTGCTGATATATTTGAAGCTCTTACCTCTACAAAAAGAGAGTACAAAAAACCAAATAGTGTTTCTGATGCTATGAAGATATTATACTTTATGGCAAAAGATGGTGAACTTGATAAAAGTCTTGTTAAATTCTTTTATGACTCTAAATTATATATTAAATATGGAGAAATAACAAAAAGTAATAATTTAGATGAACTTATAGGTTTTGATTTTGATAATCTATGATACAATTATATTTAATTTTTAAAAGGAATTTTTATGTCATCAAATCAAATTTATAATATCCCAAATTTATTAGCTTTTATACGGTTACTATTAGCCCCTCTAATGTTTTTTCTCCTTGTAAATAGAGATTATTATATCTTTAATGAAATTCATGATAGTTGGTTAGATTTTTTTACTGCCTTTATATTTGTAATTGCAAGTGCAACAGATTTTTTTGATGGATATATCGCAAGAACATTTAATCAAATTACAATGATGGGTAAAATCCTTGATCCTCTTGCAGATAAAATGCTAACTCTTGCAGGATTTTTAGGTTTAATGATGCTTGACCGTGCTAATGGGTGGGCAGTATTTTTGATTATTACAAGAGAGCTTTTTATTACAGGTCTGCGAGTTTCTGCCGTGGCTCAAAATATTGATATTTCAGCATCAATGGCGGGTAAAGTAAAAACTGTAGTTCAGATGATTGCCATTGGATTTTTATTAATGAACTGGTATGGTGGATATATTATCTTATGGATTGCCGTTGCTTTAACTTTATATTCTGGATATGAATATGTAAGAGATTTCTTTAATAAAGGGGTTAAATAAAATATGGCTTCAAGAGATATAAAGTTTAAAAATAAAACTATAAGTATAAGCTATGAGATAATAAATCCTAGTAAAAATAAAAATATTATAATTCTTCATGGTTGGGGAAGCAATAAAGAGATTATGAAACAGGCATTTTCAAAAACTATGAAAGAGTATAAGCATATTTATATTGATATGCCAGGATTTGGGAAAAGCTCTAATCCAATGATTTTAAGAACTTATGATTATGCTCAAATTATAGAGATATTTTTAAATTCTCTTAATCTAAATATTGATATGACTATGGGACACTCTTTTGGTGGGAAAGTGGCAACTTTCTTAAACCCTAAATATTTGATTCTACTTTCTAGTGCTGGAATTATTACCAAAAAACCTTGGAGTGTTAAAGTTAAAATTGCAACATTTAAACTTTTAAAACCTCTTGGAATAAAAAAAATAAGAGAACTCTTTTCTAGTACTGATGTCAAAGGGATGAGCCATGAGATGTATGAAACATTTAAAAATGTAGTAGATGAAGACTTTACAGATGAATTCTCTAAATCAAAAAGTGATGCTATATTATTTTGGGGAATAGATGATACTGCTACACCTCTTTATACAGGAGAAAAAATAAATACTCTAATTAAAAATAGTACATTTTACCCATTAGATGGAGATCATTATTTTTTCTTAAAACATAATAGATTTATTGAAAAACAAATTTTGTCATTCCGTGCTTGACACGGAATCTACTGAGTAATATACAAAACAATCTCATCAGTTAAAAAGTAATTTGAGTTATAGTATCTATTATTTTTAAGGTAAAGTTTATTGTTTAAGCAGAGGAAGTCAGCTTGTTTTTGCATATTTAGATTTAATATATCTCTATCTACTCCAACTTTACTTCTAAATCCTAAAAAAAGTTTTTCAAATAAAATATCATCTTGTGTAATCTCTTCAATTCGTTGAAATAATGGTTCTTTTATATATAAATCAATATCTGTATGGGGATAAAATCTTTTATTTTTTTTAAATCCTACAGCACCTGCACCTGCTCCTATATAATCTTTTAAGAGCCAATATCCTTGATTATGAACAGATTGGTATAAGCCATAATTAGAGATTTCATATTGAGGGAATCCTCGTTTTTGTATCTCATTTGATATTAATTGTGCTATATCAAAATCATCTTTTCTTACCTCTGGAGTTGATGAGAATTTTGTGCCATCTTCTATTGTAAGCTCATAGGCAGAGATATGATTTATATCAAGTTTAAAAGCTTGATTTATATCACTTAAAATTAACTCTTTTGTATCATTTTTAAAATTATAGATTAAATCTAGCGAAATATTTTTAAATCCAATCTCTTTTGCCGAAGTAATTGCATTAATTGCATCATCTTTATTATGATTACGATTAAGGGATTTTAATTTTTGGTTATCAAAACTTTGAACTCCAAAGCTTATACGATTTACCCCTATATCTTTCATCCCCTCTAACCAGTTTTTAGTTGCAGAATTTGGATTAGCTTCTGTTGTAATTTCACAATCATCCATCATATATGGTCTTAAATAATTAAATATTTTAATATATAGTTTAGGATTTATAGTAGATGGAGTTCCTCCTCCAATAAAAATTGACTCTATGCTTTTAAAAGTGGTATTAAACTTTTTTAATTCTGATTTTATTTGATAAAAAAGAGCATCCATATAGGTTTCTCTTGTATCAAATTTATCAACATAAGAGTTAAAGCTACAATAGTGACATTTAGAATCACAATATGGAATATGTATATATAATAACAATTAAAACCTTTTTGATAAATTATAGTTTTACTTATAACCTAATATATTTGTCCAATAATAATATCCATGATCAGATAGAACTTTTGATATACCCATCTCCGTAAAATCTTCTCTCATTATATTTGCACAATGCAAGTCATCCTCTAACCAATAACTAACAACTTCTTTAATATCGTGTGGTCCCATAGCTATATTCTCTACAATTCCATAATAATGAGCATCATAAAAATAACTTGTGTTTACTACTCTATTATAAGGGCTACTTGGTTCTTCTATTAAAACACCTGTGATATCATATTGCGTTCCTGAGCCATCATGAGAAAATGTATTAGCATTTTTCATATCATAATTATGTTCGTAACACGCTTCATATAACTTTGTATTCCAACTTAATGATGATACAGCAGGGAAACTTCCTTCTCTACCACAATTACGAGAACTAGCTCTTGCACTATTTATCTCTCTTAAAAATTTATCTCTATCTGTATTAGATATTGATGAAATCTTATAATTTGTATTAGTTTGATTTTCTTGATTAGAATCATATTCTATATCATCATCTTTTATCAAGTGACTATCAAAAACCTCAGGAGGAACACCTTGGACTATTAAGTTATTATAATCACTATCAATAACACTACTGCTACCACAACCAATTAAAATAACTGATAAGAGAGTAGATAAACTAATTAAATCAAACTTTTTCATAAAATTCCTTTATTTTTTATCTCTATTTTTATGGTATTCTTTATCTCTTGTTTCTTGTTTTCTAACTTTTTTATTTTGTTTTAGTTGAGCTTTATGATTTTCTTCATTTTTATCATCAATAATATCATCTTTATCTTTTTGTTTTAAAAATTTATATAAATCATCATACTCTCGTCTTGTAAAGTATCTTGTTTTATTTGTAGGTAGATTATTTAGTTCAATATAACCAAATCCTACCCTTTTTAAATCTAGTACATTAGCATTAAAATAGCCAAAGAATCGTCTTAATTCTCTATTTTTCCCCTCACTAATAGTAACTCTTATTTTTGAAAAATGCTCACCTTGTGAACGAATCTCAAAAGCATCAAATGGTGAAAAATCCATAGATTTTATTTTACTATTTGCATGAGCCCCTTTTGAGGCATCATCTATACTAAGACCATCTTTCATCGCTTCAACCATCTCTGTTGTAACTGGTTTATCAAGCTTTAGATTATAAGTTCTTGGTAAATTACTATTCATTAAAGCTGTTGCAACATTTGGAGAATCAGTTAATAACAAAAGCCCTTCAGAGGTATAATCAAGACGTCCAATAGGGATAAAATGTCTAAATTTACCGTTCATCTTATGATATATTGTAGCTCTTCCTCTATCATCTTTTTTAGTTACTAGCACACCTTTTGGCTTATTGTAAACTATCATTGTTAGTTCAGTTCTTCTTTTAATTGGAAGTTTATCAATATATACATAATCCCCCTCTTGTATGTCAAAACCATAATCTTTTATAACTTCACGATTAATTGTGATTCGTCCCTCTTCAATAAGCTTATCTGCATCTCTTCTTGAATATTTTGTATTATGTGATATATATTTATTTAATCTCATAATAACCTACACTATAAATATTGTAGGGATAATTAGAGGAAATCTCTTTTTAGTTCTTGCAACATGTTTTTTAACTGCAACTCTAATATCATTTTCTACAGCAGAATGATTTTTTAAAGTTTCCTCTTGAATATTACTTAAAATAAGATCTAATATATTTTCTATCTCTTTTGCAAATCTTTTTGATTCCTTATCTGCAACTAATCCATAACTTGTTACAACAGGTTTACCCACAAGTTTTTGATCTGATTGAGATATTTGAGCAACAATATTTATAATTCCATCACTTGCAAGTTTTTGACGACTTAATACAACATCATTTTCAATAGTCATATTATTTTGATTATCTATATATGTTTTACCTGTTTTAATAGATTTTACTTTTTTAAGATATTTAGGAGTAATTTCTACTTGGTCTCCATCACTCATTAATAAAATATTTCGTTCAGGAACTCCACAACTTACACCTGTTTTTGCATGTTTTGCAATATGGTTATACTCTCCATGAACTGGTAAAAAGAACTTTGGTTGAACCAATCTAAGGATTAGCTTTTGCTCCTCTTGCCCTGCATGACCTGATACATGAATATCTGCAAACTCTTTATATCTAACAGTAACTCCTGCCTTCATTAGTAAATTCATAAGTCTTGAGACAGAACCTTCATTACCAGGAATAGCACTAGCAGAGATAATAACTGTATCATTTGGTTTAAGCTTTATATGCCTATGTTCATCTTTTGCCATTCGTGATAATGCTGCCATAGTTTCACCTTGAGAACCTGTTGTAATAACAAGTATTTCATCATCTTTATATCTATTAATCTCGTGAGCTTCAACAAAATTTTTATCTGCAATATCAATATAACCTAATTTTCTTGATATTTCAATATTTCTCTCCATTGAGCGACCAATTACACATATTTTTCGTCCAGCTTTTACACCTCTATCCATAGCTTGAAGGATACGATGAATATTAGATGAGAACGTAGACATTAAAATTCTACCTTTAGCTAACATAAATAATTCATCAAATGTTCTACCCACAACAGCTTCACTTTTTGTAAATCCTGGATTATGTGAATTTGTACTATCAGAGAAAAGACATAAAACGCCTTGGTCTCCATAGTGAGCAAAACGATGTAAATCCATAGTATATCCATCAATTGGTGTATGGTCTATTTTAAAGTCAGCAGTGTGCATAATTGTTCCTGCTGGAGTTTGTACTGCTAACGAACAAGCATCAATAATAGAGTGAGTTGCATGTATCCATTCAACTTTAAACGAACCAATATCATAAATTTCTCTTTTAATTACAAAGTTAAAATATTTACTATCATCTTTTAATCCATGCTCATTAAACTTATTTTCTATCATTGCTAATGCTATTGGTGTACCATAAATTGGGAATTTCATCTTTTTAAACAAATAAGGCATTGCACCAATATGATCTTCGTGAGCATGAGTAATCACAATCGCTTTAATTTTATCCTTTATTGTTGCCAAATAAGAAAAATCTGGAACCAAAATATCTACTCCATGCATTGTTTCATCAGGGAAACTCATCCCTACATCAATAATAATTGCGGTATCTTCTGTTTCAAGAACGGCCATATTTCCACCAATCTCTCCAAGTCCACCAAGAGGAGTAAATCTAATCTTTGCATTGTTTCTTACATCAATCTTTCTCCATGGACTCATTCTTGCATCTTGAGATTTTTTACCAGCAAGAATAGCAAGTTTCATCTCTTGAGAGAGGTTATATACATTTGATTTTTTGCCTCTACTTTTTTGATTACTATTTTTATTCCTATTTTGTTGGTTGGGATTTGGTTTTTTATTTGGGTTATTATTATTTTTAAAGTAGGGTTTTCTCTTTGGCTTTACATCAGTATTTTGAGGATTCTGATTTGTATTACTTACATTATTTTCTTTATTATTTTCCATATTGTCTTAATCCTATTTTTATTTTTTGTTAGCAACCTTTATTTATATAATTTCTTCAAAACTTATCGGAAATAATGATTTTAGCCTCATTAAATTGTGGAGCTGAAGCACCACTTCTAAATTTCTCAAGAAGTTTATTTAAACTAGTTGCTTATATAAGTGATAATAAATTTCTGTTGTAGCTTCATGAGGTCGAAGATTATGGTCAATATCTAAATCATTAAATATCTCATTAATTTTATCTTTAGAAAAATTTTGTGCTAGATTTTTTGATAACTTTTTTCTTGGTTGCTTAAATGCAATCTTTAAAAAATTTTCAAAATTTTTATCACTTTCACTTCTATTTTTTCTAATTAAAAGCACAGATGAGGTTACTTTTGGTGCAGGAATAAATGCTTCAGGTTCTACATCAAAACATAAAATAGCCTCTCCCACTCTTTGAGTTAATACAGACAATGACGAAAAATTCCTATCTTTTGAGAGGGCAGAAAATTTTAGTGCTACCTCTTTTTGAACCATTACCAATATAGATTTACATCTATCATCTTTTAGTGCTTTGAGAATAATTGTTGTTGCAATATAATACGGCAAGTTTGCTATTAGATTGTAATTTTCATCTATTAGTTTTTCATCTTCCCAATGCTCTAACACATCACCACATCTAAGTTTAAGTTGTCCTTGACGGATAGACTCATTAAACTCAAGATTAAGATGCTCACATAATCGCTTATCAACCTCATAAGCTATAACACTTTTCTCTTTTAAAAGTTCTTTTGTTAAATCACCTAAACCAGGTCCAATTTCTACGACTTTTAGGTCATTATTGGGCATCGATTGGATGATTTTTCGTTTATAATAATCACTTTTTAGGAAATTTTGTCCAAATCTCTTCATTGCAAATTCTGATAAATTTATATTCTCTTTCATTTTACTGTAATATTCCTTATAATTTGATACTATTTTATAATAATAGTATTATTATGGTATGTTTGGCAATGCCAAACACCACACTATATTAATTTCTATTCTCTTTTAGTTCACTTAAAAAGACTTCTAAATTATACTTTTCTCTATATTCTGAAGTCATTATATGAATCAATACATCACCCAAATCAGCAACTACCCAATCTTCCGTTTCATCTGTAGCCAAAAACTTTTCACCATGATTTCTTAACTCAACTTTTAAATAATTATATAATGCCTCTGTATGCTTTCCTGCAAGAGATGTTGCTAATATCACATAATCTGCTATGTAATCTACATCTTTTAGATCAAATAATTCAATATTTTCAGCTTTTTTATCATCAAGCACTTTTTTTATCAACTCTATCTTCTTATTTATATCTTCTATCAACTATATATCCTTTTTATATCATCTTTAATCCGTTTATCAACGCCATTAATGATCTTTTTTTCTCTTATGAGAGTAGAACTAATATTAGCCTCTACATCTATTTTAACCCAGTTTTTCACTAGATTATTATCTACATTAATTCCATCTCTTGATGCTATTGCCCAAATAATATTTTGATTTATCCAGTCAAATTTATACCATTTTTGTAATGATAATAGATTATCTGCTCCAATTATTAGATATTTAACATCATAAATACTTTGAAAGTGTTTTATTGTATTACTACTATATGAGTTTTTATTTATCACTTCAAAATCACTTACTAATACTCTATCATTATTTTTAAATATCCTTTTGCACCATAGTAACCTTTGGTTTGATGAGGCAAAAGAGGATGTTTTAAATGGATTTAAATATGCAGGAATTACAATTATTTTATCTATATCAAGAGTTTCCAAACCACTCTTAATAATAGTTTGATGTCCAAAGTGAGGAGGATCAAAACTCCCACCAAAAATTGCAATCTTAACCAAATACTAATCCTAATCTATCATTTTATAACAATAGTGATATTTTATCACAATTTTATTAAAGTCTTTCACTACTTTTTATACTATATTTTGTTAAAATCTCTTGCTTAATATCTAAAGCCTTTTTTCTATCAATTGCTATTTTTGTTCCATCATCATTTTCTATAATAATATACTTTCCATTAAAGTCTTTAATAATTTCCCAAAACTCTTTAAAATTTTTAAATTTTTGATTATTCACTTTATCTACTATCCATAGAGCAAAGTTATAATCTCCTCTGCTAATTTTTGAAGCTAAAACTTTAAGTAAAATAACAACCTCCTCTTTATCCTCTTTTGCCCATTCACCTGCTGACTTTCTAAGAGGAAGAAGTGTTGAGCGAGATGACATTAAAAGATTTCTGCTAAGAGGGGTAAATACATATCCACCATACATAAAATATTTTGGCATCACATCAAAAGCTACAGTATTAACCAATAGATTATCATCTGCTATATTGTCTAAAGTGATATTAATATCTATAAATTTAGTGTCTCGTAAAATCTTCATAGTAATCTCTTCACCAACTTGTTTTTTATCAACTAAATATTTATATGATGTAAATTGATGATGTCTAAATTCCAAAGTTCCATCATTTTCTATCTTTTGATTATCTATAGATAAAATTACATCACCTTTTTTAAGTTTATTAAAAGCAGGAGATTTTTCTGAAATATCTACCAATAAAACACCTGTAGAATTTTTATCCATATTATAAACATCTCTAAGAGTTTCATTTTCCATCATCTCTGTCGTAATTCCAATATGTGGGAAACCATCATATTTTTTATCTTTAATATCTTCTAAAAAGTGTTTCACCACTTCAATAGGCACAAGATAACCTATATTTTGTGAATTTGATAACTGTTGCATCACAACTCCAACAATTTTACCATCACTTAGAGCAGGTCCTCCACTACTACCAGGATTAACTGCTGCATCTATCTGAATTGATAAAAAAATCTCTCTACTATGAGCGTATTTATTATGTTCTATTCGTGATACTATCCCTGTGCTAACACTTAAAGTATTCCCACCCATAGGAAATCCATATACAGTAACCTCTTGTTGAATTCTTGGAAGAGAACCAAAACTAAGACTTTTCGTATCCTTAAAAAAAATATTTTCTTTTAGTGTTAAAATTGCTAAATCAACTTGATGAGATATAAATTCTACTTTGGCTTCATACCTTTTTGTATCTCCATGTCTTTTAACCTCAATAAAAGTCTGATTTGCCACAACATGTGCATTTGTTAATATTCTGTTACCATCAATAATAGCCCCTGAACCACTAGATCGTCTAATACTACTATTCCATGGCGTCGCATAACTTGGTATTTTAGAGACAGTATATATTTTTACAATAGATTCCTCTATGTTATTTGCAAAAATTTGAGAAGAGAATATTATAATCATAAATAGATATTTTAAATAATATTTCATTTTTTTCCTTTATATAATAGATTAAAAGAATTATACAATAAAAGAGTTAGAGTTATTAAATGAAATTTGGTTATTATATCACATAAATAAAGGAGTGATAATGAAAGGTATAATATTAGCAGGGGGAAGTGGTACACGCCTCTATCCGATTACAAAGGGAATTAGTAAGCAGTTAGCACCAATCTATGATAAACCGATGATTTATTATCCACTTTCTATATTAATGTTAGCAGGGATTAAAGAGATTTTAATTATCTCTACACCTGATGATTTACCACGATTTGAAGACCTTTTAGGTGATGGTAGTGATATTGGAATGAAATTTGAGTATAAAGTTCAACCCTCTCCTGATGGATTAGCACAAGCATTTATATTAGGTGAAGAGTTTATAGGCAATGATGATGTGGTTTTAATTTTAGGAGATAATATATTCTATGGTCATGGTCTTACAGAAATTTTATTAACTGCTTCAAATCAAGTAAAAGAGGATAAAGCTACCGTATTTGGTTATTATGTAAAAGACCCAGAGCGATATGGTGTAGCAGAGTTCAATAAAAATGGTGATGTTATAACTATAGAAGAGAAGCCAAAAAATCCAAAAAGTAATTATGCTGTAGTTGGATTATATTTTTATCCAAATGATGTAGTTCAAAAAGCAAAAGAGGTAAAACCTAGCCATAGAGGTGAACTTGAAATTACAACTTTAAATCAAGACTATTTAGATGAAAATAGATTAAAAGTAGAATTGATGGGTAGAGGTTACGCATGGCTTGATACAGGTACTCACGAGAGCCTATTAGAGGCATCTAATTTTATTCAAACCATAGAAAATCGTCAAGGTTTAAAAGTAGCTTGTATAGAGGAGATTGCTTTTGAGATGGGATATATCTCAAAAGAGAGATTATTAGAGTTAGCTCAACCTCTCAAAAAAAATCAATATGGACAATATTTGATTAAAAGAGCAAATGAGGGAGTAGTTACTAAATGAAGTTTATAAGAACAGATATAGAAGATGTAGTAATAATTGAACCCCTAATCCATGGAGATGAGAGAGGATATTTTGTAGAGACTTTTAGGCAAGATAAATTAGAGGAGTTTTTGGGATTTAAATTAAATTTTGTTCAAGATAATGAGTCTAAAAGCTCTTATGGGGTTCTTCGTGGACTTCATTATCAATTAGCACCTTTTGCTCAAACAAAATTAGTAAGAGTAATTAAAGGTAGAGTTTTAGATGTGGCTGTTGATATTAGAGAGAATTCGCCTACCTATGGTAAGTATGTAGCAGTTGAATTAAATGAGACTAACAAAAGACAACTCTTTGTACCACGAGGATTTGCTCATGGATTTGTAGTTTTGAGTGATGAGGCAATTTTTGCTTATAAGGTAGATAACTATTACGCTCCTCAAAATGATAGAGGTATGGCTTTTGATGATAAAGCACTTAATATTGATTGGATTGTAGAAAAAGATAAAATGCAACTCTCAGCCAAAGATACAAAACAACCATCGTTTGATAAAGCTGATAAATTTGATTATGGAGTTAATTATTATGAGTAAGAATATACTAGTAACTGGAGCAAATGGACAATTAGGTTCAGAGGTTAGAGAACTCTCATCAAAATATGATTATAACTTTTTTTTTACAGATGTTAATAGTTTAGATATTACAAATCAAAATGCAATAGAAGATTTTATAGAAATAAATAGTATTAATATAATTATAAATTGTGCTGCATATACTGCTGTGGATAAAGCCCAAGAAGATGTAGAACTAGCAGATAAAATTAATCATTTAGCAGTTAAAAATTTAGCTCAAATATCAAAAGATAATTCTATTAAGTTTATTCATATCTCAACTGATTATGTCTTTGATGGTAAAAATTATAAGCCATATTTAGAAGATGACAAAACAAATTCTCAAAGTGTTTATGGAGAAACAAAACTAGATGGTGAGAATGCTATGCGTGAAATTAATCCACTAAATTCTATAATAATCAGAACTAGTTGGGTATATAGCAGTTATGGTGCTAATTTTGTAAAAACTATGTTAAAGCTAGGTAATGATAGAGATAAACTAACCGTGATTTATGACCAAGTAGGAACTCCAACTTATGCAAGAGATTTAGCAAAAGTAATTTTAGATATTTTACCACAAATCAAAAGTGATAAGGTAGAGATTTATAATTATTCTAATGAGGGAGTTTTGAGTTGGTATGATTTTGCCAAAGAGATTATGAAAATGGCAAAGATTGATTGTCAAATCTCACCAATAGAGACCAAAGATTATCCAACTCCTGCCTCTCGTCCTCATTATAGTCTATTAAATAAAGCTAAAATCAAAGAGAAATTTAATATAGAAATTCCATTTTGGAAAGAGAGCCTTAGAGAGTGTTTAGTTAAATTAGGAGAAAAAAGATAATGAAATCAATTTTAGTAACAGGATGTGCAGGGTTTATTGGTAGTAATTTTGTGCCATATTTTATGGATAAATACCCAGAATATAAGATTGTAAATTTAGATTTGCTTACTTATGCAGGTGATTTAGAAAATCTTAAAGAGGTTGAGAATAATCCTAGATATAAATTTATTAAAGGTGATATTTGTAATCGTGAATTAGTTGAATTTATCTTTAATGAGTATGATGTAAGAGGTGTAATTCACTTTGCAGCAGAATCTCATGTGGATAACTCTATCAAAAATCCTTCTGTTTTTATAGAAACAAATGTAAATGGTTCGTTTACACTTCTTGATGTGGCATATAAATATTGGATGAATAAACCTTTTGATTATAAAGATGGATATGAAAATTGTAGATTTCATCATATCTCAACAGATGAAGTTTATGGTACTTTAAATGAAACTGACCTGTTTACAGAAGAGACTCCTTATGCTCCAAACTCTCCATATTCTGCTTCAAAAGCATCAAGTGATATGATTGTAAGAAGTTATCAAGAGACTTATGGTATGAATAGTGTGATTACAAATTGTAGTAATAACTATGGTGCAAAACAACACGATGAAAAGCTTATTCCAACTATTATACGAAAAGCTTTAGCAGGAGAGTCTATTCCAATTTATGGAGATGGTAAGAATATTCGTGATTGGTTATTCGTATTAGACCACTGTAAAGGGATTGATTTAGTTTATCACAAAGGTGAGGCATCTAATGTGTATAATATTGGTGGAAGAAATGAGAGAACAAACTTACAAATTGTAGATACTATATGTACAATTTTAGATAAAATAAAACCTCGTCATTCTAAACTTGATTTAGAATCTAGCTATAAAGATTTAATAATATTTGTAGAAGATAGAGCAGGACATGATAGAAGATATGCAATTGATGCTACAAAAGTAGAAGAGAAGTTGGGCTGGAAAGCTGATGAGGATTTTGATAGTGGTATAGTTAAAACTATTGAGTGGTATTTAAAAAAGTATAATAAAGGTTGATATTTGCACTATATAAATGAATTTAAGATATTTTTATTACATCTAAAAGATAATAGCCAATTAATTAAAACATTAATTAAAAATGATTTTAAAAAACAATATTTAGGTTCATACTTAGGTCTTATTTGGGCTTTTATTCAACCGATTACTTTTATAGCAGTAATTTGGTTTGTATTTGAAGTTGGTTTTAGAGCTTCCCCAGATACTAATGGTGTTCCATTTTTCTTATGGCTTATATCTGGTATGATCCCTTGGTTCTTTTTTGTAAATGGATTTTCAAGTGGAACAAATGCAATTATAGATAATTCATTTTTAGTCAAAAAAGTAGCATTTAGAACTAGTATCTTACCAGTAATTCAAATTGGTTCAGCATTTCTTATACATATTGTTTTAATACTTTTATTAATTTTATCTTTTATATTATATGGTTATTCCCCTGATTTATATTGGTTGCAAATCTTTTATTATCTATTTTGTAATATAGTATTATTAATTGGTTTGTCTTGGCTAACGTCATCAATTAGAGTATTTATTAAAGATATTGGGAACTTGATTGCTGTCCTAATTCAGATTGGTTTTTGGGCTACTCCAATTTTTTGGTCTCTTAAATTGGTTCCAGAGAAATATCAATATATAATTAAGGCAAATCCAATGTTCTATGTAACAAGTGGCTTTAGAGATACTTTTATAAATAAGATTTGGTTTTGGGAGAGAGGTTATGAGAGTTTATACTTTATCTCTTTTACAACTATTTTATTTATTGGTGGAGCTGTGGTATTTAGAAAACTTAGACCACACTTCGGTGATGTTTTATAATACTTTAAGTATTATAATATAATTTAAATTTATTTGGAGAATAATGAAAGATAAACAAACTTGTATATTGGTATTAGGTATGCACCGTAGTGGAACTTCTGCAATTGGTGGTATTTTAAACTTATTAAATATATCTATGGGTAAAGAACTTATGGGTGCAACTATGGATAATCAAAAAGGTTATTTTGAAAATGAAAATATCTTTAAGTTTCATGATATGGAGCTATTTCCATTTTTAAAAACAGAATGGGATGACCTAAATTATCTAGTTGATGATTGGCATAATAGTGAAAAACTTGATTCTTTCTATATAAAAGCTAGGAATATAATTCTAGATGATTATCATAGAGATAAAATTTTTGCTATTAAAGATCCAAGAATATCATTGTTATTTCCATTTTGGGAAAAAGTTTTAAGTGATATGGGTATAGAAATAAAAATTATTATTGCTATTAGAAATCCAATAGAAATAGCTAGTTCATTATTTAAAAGAGATGATTTTTCAATAAATAAATCATTAACACTTTGGAGTAAGCATACATTATATGCTGAATATTATACAAGAAAATATATGAGAGTATTTTTATACTATAATGAACTATTAGCGAATACATCAGAATCAATTAGCAAAATAGTAAAACAACTTCAACTAAATCAATTTATAGACCTAAATAAAAACTCATTAGAATTAGAAACTTTTGTTGAAAAAGGATTAAAACATAATCAATCAGATGAAAGCTTAAAAAAATATGTACCTACTTTTATAAAAAATACTCTTCAAAATATTAATAATTTATCCAATAATATAGATAAAACAAAATCTATTAAAAAGTTAAATAATGCTTTAAGTATGTATAAACAATATGCAAATTTTATGATTGACTCTACGCAAAAAAATAAATTATTACTATTATATAATAATCTTGAAAAGAATTATAATCATCAAAAAAATATCATTCAAGATTCAGATAATATTCAAATATATAAAAAAATAGATTTTAATAACCTTTTTGAAGCTGTTTTATATATTGATACAGGTAATGGATTTAATCATAAAGAGACTATAAAAACTCCATATAAACTAAATTCACTCACTTTTGAATATGACTTATCAACCTATAGTAATATAAAAAATATTAGATTTGATGTATTGCACTATGCTTGTAGCCTTTCTCTTAAATATTTTCTGATAGATAATAGAATAATTAATGATATAAAACATAATGGTATTTATTATAATAAAAAGATATTTTTTTTACATAATGATCCTCAGTTAATTGTGACTAATAATTTTAATAATATTAATATTATTAAAATATCTATAAAAAAATTAAATATTTTAGAAGATATTTTTAGTTTAAGATTGAAATTTTTAGATAAAAAGATAGATTTGAAAAACTTAGAAATATCTAAGAATCAAAAAGAGATTCAAGCAAAAAGTGATGAGATTGATAAAAAAGATTTAGAAATATTAGAGAATCAAAAAGAGATTCAAGCAAAAAGTGATGAGATTGATAAAAAAGATTTAGAAATATTAGAGAATCAAAAAGAGATTCAAGCAAAAAGTGATGAGATTGATAAAAAAGATTTAGAAATATTAGA